>CENX01136639.1_pt1 | contig 22777 bp, 25 predicted proteins | sample 361321 | NCBI WGS metagenome assembly CENX01 (sample SAMEA2619678, study PRJEB7988) | marine metagenome | isolation source: saline water (ENVO:00002010), including | reverse complement strand
TGATAATTTGATAATTTGATAATTAATATGCATCATTAGCGGCACTGGCCGTAACGCGTAGCGACGTAGTCCTCAACTATGGCTTGGAATTCCGCCGCGATATTATCCCCTTTCAAGGTTACGTCTTTTTCGCCGTCAATATAAACCGGTGCGATGGGTCGCTCACCATTGCCTGGCAAGCTGATACCAATGTTGGCATGCTTACTTTCACCGGGACCATTGACCACACAACCCATTACCGCCACATTCATTGATTCAACGCCAGGATATTTGTCACACCAAATGGGCATCTGGTGACGTAAAAAAGTTTGAATATCTTCAGCTAACTGCTGAAAGTATGTGCTCGTCGTTCTCCCGCAACCCGGACAAGCAATCACCATAGGCGTGAAGGCCCGCAAGCCCATGGTTTGCAGGATTTCTTGTGCCACTTGTACTTCTTTAACACGACTACCATCTGGCTCAGGGGTGATCGAGATGCGAATGGTATCGCCAATATTATCTTGCAATAAAACTGATATGGCGGCGGTTGAGGCGACAATCCCTTTTGACCCCATACCCGCCTCTGTTAAGCCGAGGTGCAAAGCATAGTCACATTCAGCGGCTAAGCGTCGATAAATGGTAATGAGATCCTGTACGTGGCTGGTCTTGCAAGATAGGATAATCCGATTGCGTGCCATTCCGACCGATTCAGCCATTGCAGCACTATCAAGCGCAGATTGAATTACAGCATCTTGCATAACACTGTTTAACTCAAGTGGCTTCTCAAGCGCACTATTTTGATCGAGCAATTTAGCCAGTAGCGTCTGATCGAGGCTACCCCAGTTAACACCAATACGGACCGGCTTGTCATAGCGACAGGCAATTTCGATCATTTCACTAAACTGAATATCTTTTTTAGCGCCACGACCTACGTTGCCAGGGTTAATGCGATATTTATCTAACGCTTCTGCACAGGCTGGGTTATCGCTAAGCAAACGATGGCCATTAAAATGAAAATCGCCAACAATAGGCACCCAAACATTTTTTATTTCTAATCGCTCTTTGATAAAAGGCACGGCGGCCGCGGCGGCATCATTATTGACTGTAATACGGACCAGCTCGGAGCCAGCTTCAGCCAGCTCTATGATTTGTTGCGCTGTTGAATCAATATCTGCCGTATCGGTATTTGTCATCGATTGAACAACCACAGGAAGATCTCCTCCCAATGAGACTTGGCCAACCTTAACGATTTGTCGTTGGCGAGCACGCGTAAAAGGTGTCGCTCTTGGTACCAATGACATACATTCAGCCTGTGGTTAACTTAGTAAATATCTGAGTTATGGTAACTCAGTAAAAGCATTTCAACCAGACCTAAAAACACTTATGGAAGCAACCAAGCATCACTGCTCGTCGTGATTATCCGCTTGTTGACCCTCTGCTGGGTTGCCTTTACGCGAAAAAAATACCTTGCATCGATGCCACGCGGCTTTTGAATAATTAATAATCTCTTTACCTAAAATAGGCATTGCCAACCACCAAGTCACTTCTGCAAACACAAACACTGCTGTTGCCCAGCTCGCTTTTTGCGCCACACTCAAGCTTAGAAAAGGAATCACGGGGATAATAGTCCAAGCAATACAAGAGATAACCAACAAACTATAACCCAACAACTTACGCACAGGCTAAAGACTTCAAATAATAAATGCTAGCGGTTTGTTCTATTTTCTCCGCTGTTTGTCTTGCCAACAGATTAGCAATTGATTGAAGTATTCGATTAATCATTCGCTTCTTCAATCCATGCTTGCTGAATACCCTCAAGTAGCTTTTCACCGCATCGATTCGGATCATCATCAAAGTCAGCCAAAGCTAGAATCCAATTACGCAAATCAACAAAATTGACTTGCTGAGGGTCAATATCAGGATGAGCTTCAAATAACTCGATGGCAATATCGTTAATATCCGTCCAACGCATGATCATACCCTCTTAGACTTTTGCGATTATTCTCGCGCGTGATTAATAGTATACTTAGGTATCTCTACCACTAGATCTTCATCCGCCACCAAGGCCTGGCAACTTAATCGACTCTCGGGTTCTAAACCCCACGCTTTATCAAGATAATCCTCTTCTAGCTCATCTGCCTCGGCTAAGGAGTCATACCCTTCGCGAACAACAACATGGCAGGTAGTGCAGGCACAGGACTTCTCGCAAGCATGATCAATATCAATTGAATGCCGTAATAAAGCATCACAAACACTTTCACCTTCACTGGCGTCAAGCACTGCCCCTTCAGGAGCTATTTCTTCATGCGGTAAAACGACTATTTTTGGCATAAGCCAAATACTCCATTCAAAAAGATGTTCGCCGAAAAAAACTCGGCCAACTTATGTATAACATAAGACAGATAGTCCGCTGTTCGCCTTCATTATTCTACGACATCATCAAGATTTTTACCTTGCAGGGCTTTGCGAATACTTTGATCCATCCTCAAGACGGCAAACGCTTCGGTTTCTCGACTTAAGCTTGCCAATGATAGTGTGATAATAGAAGTATCATCAGTATCAATATCTGATAACAAGGTATCAATGCCGTTATTAATCTTGGCTAACTGCTGTTTATCAAGCAAATCAGAATCAAGCAACAACGCCGCTTTAACGGCCTCTACCAAACCGATGGCCTCTACTTTTTGCTCAGCTAACATCCGAGCATCTCGGTCTTGTTGGGCGTGACTATAAGAGGCTTTTAACATATTAGCAATTTCATCTTCAGCTAAACCATAGGAAGGTTTGACCTGAATATTTGCCGCTGCACCAGTAGTCATCTCTTGGGCGGATACTTCAAGTAGTCCATCAGCATCCACCTTGAAGGTTACCTCTATGCGTGCAGCACCGGCAACCATTGGCGGTATTTCCCTGAGTTCAAACCGAGCCAATGAACGACAATCTTCCACAAGATCTCGCTCGCCCTGTAAAACATGCAAAGCCAGAGCCGTCTGACCGTCTTTATAGGTGGTGAATTCTTGTGCCCGACTGGAGGGAATAGAGGTATTACGGTGAATGATTTTTTCAACTAGGCCACCCATGGTTTCAATACCTAAGGACAACGGCGTCACATCCAACAAAAGTAAATCTGCATTACTGCTATTACCGATTAAAGCATCAGCTTGAATAGCTGCACCCAATGCGACAACCTGATCGGGGTCAACATCGATTTTTGGTGGCTGCTGAAAAAGCTCTTCCACACGTTGCTGAACTAAAGGCACGCGTGTAGAGCCACCGACTAATACAACATCAGCAATTTCTGAGGGCGTTAAGTTTGCATCGTGAAGACTAGATCGACAGACATCGACGGTGTTATTAACCAGCGGCATAATTAAATCATTAAACTGATCGCGACTTAGCTCAAGTTGATAATTTTTATTCGCGCAAAAAAAATCAATAGTCTCAACTTCACGGTCTGTTAATTGCTGCTTTAGTTGTCTAGCACTAGCCAGTAAGCCGCGATATTCGGCCGGTGATAAATCATCAGCGACACATTCAATCCCAGCAAGTGCCCACTTGAGAATTACCAGATCAAAATCATCGCCCCCTAAAGACGAGTTGCCCGCTGTAGCCATTACTTCAAAAACACCATCACTTAACTGTAAGATTGACACGTCAAAAGTCCCACCGCCCAAATCATAAATCACCACCGTACGGTCATCGGCCTTATCTAAACCATAAGCAACCGCAGCGGCGGTAGGCTCATTAATGAGTCGCAACAAGTTGACTCCAGCTAAGTGGGCCGCATCTTTTGTTGCTTGACGCTGGGCATCATCAAAATAAGCCGGCACAGTAATCACCGCACCTTCTATCGAGCCGCCAAGACGAGCCTGCGCTGTCGCAAGCAATGATGAGAGTATTTCAGCCGACGCCTCTAGAGGAGTTATATGTCCTGCTGCAGTAGCTAAACGAATAATTGCTGTCGCATCGGCTTGCTCTGTCGCGGTGTTATGCTCAACCACATTAAACTGTTGTAGATCGTCAATATCGTCAATATTACGCCCCATCAACCGCTTAAAAGAAGCCAGGGTGTTATAAGGATCTTCAGCCGCTAAAGCGAGCGCTTGATGGCCAACAAAATCAGCCCCATCGTTCGTATAATGGACGACTGAGGGAAGCATTGCCCGCCCTTCGGCATCATTAATGACTACAGGAGATTCACCTTCACGGGAACCATCATGACTAACTGTAGCGACCAGAGAATTAGTTGTACCTAAATCGATACCAATCACTTTTTTAAATTGATGGGGAAGCGGAGATTGACCGGGCTCTGAAATTTGTAATATCGCCAAGGGACTATTTCCTTATGGTGACAAAGAATGAATGATGGCGTTTATTTCATGACTGAGGCTCTGATAGAAATGCATTTTACTTACCTCGCCACATAAACTATCTGCCAACGATGATGGCTGATGCGACTCCATCTCTGCTATTTGATTGGCAAAACCCGCTTGGCAGGCCTGAAAATCATCGTCAACCTCAGCTAATATAACTGTTAATGCGCTGATATCTTTTTCAATCGATGCCTGCTCTAAAGCCTCCCTAAACTCCATTTGCTGAAACAAGAAAGCATTATCTTTAATTGTGCTGTGCTGGTGGTCAATTTCAATACCCTGTAAACTCAGTAAATGCTCGGCGCGCAATACAGGATCATTAAGCGTGGTTAAGGCAGTATTAATATGCGCCGAAAGTTGAACGGCTAGGCGCTGCTCTTGTGGCGACTTGCCAATATAACGATCTGGATGAAAGATTCGTTGCAATTCTCTAAATCGACGCTTGACTACAATAGAGTCTGTATTAAATTGCTGAGGCAGGTTAAATAATTTAAAAAAGTTTTTTTCAAGCTTCACAGTATTAGCTATCGACTCTATTGAGGTTGATTAAACGGTGAAACTTTCGCCGCAACCGCACTCACCGGCGATGTTAGGGTTGTTAAATTCAAACCCCTCATTCAAGCCCTCTTTAACAAAGTCCATTTCTGTTCCATCAATATAAACAAGGCTTTTGGGGTCAACTAGAAGTTGAACGCCATGATACTGGTACACAACATCTTCAGAATTGGCCTCATCGACAAATTCAAGCACGTAAGCCATCCCCGAGCAGCCGGTGGTCTTCACCCCGACCCGGATACCTATACCTTTCCCACGTTGGTCTAATTGACGCTTAACGTGATCGGCTGCTTTTTCGGTCATGGTAATCGCCATAATAAATTCTTAAGAGACTATTTTTTTAGATGATTTTTCATGGAGGTCGGCTATTGCAGCTTTAATTGCATCTTCGGCTAAAACGGAGCAATGAATTTTTACCGGCGGCAACGCTAACTCTTCAGCGATGTCCATATTTTTTATTTCAGCCGCTTGGTCAAGTGTTTTACCTTTTACCCACTCGGTTAGTAACGAGCTAGATGCAATGGCAGAACCACAGCCATAGGTTTTAAACTTCGCGTCTTCAATGACACCATTATCGTCGACTTTGATTTGTAACCGCATGACATCGCCACAAGCTGGCGCACCTACCATACCGGTACCGACCGATGAATCATTGACATCCATCTTTCCGACATTGCGAGGATTTTCATAGTGATCTAACACTTTTTCGCCGTATGCCATTTTTTTACCCTCAATCGTTATCTAATTATCGTGCTTTGAATACTAAATCTTAATGAGCCGCCCACTGTACTGAGTCTAAATCAATTCCATCTTTGTACATATCCCACAACGGCGAAAGCGCTCGCAGCTTTTCGACAGCAGCCCTCACTTGGACAATCGCGTGATCGACCTCTTCTTCAGTGGTAAAACGACCAACCGAAAATCGTAGCGAGCTGTGAGCCAGTTCATCACTACGCCCCAAGGCACGCAAAACGTATGATGGTTCTAGACTTGCCGATGTACAAGCCGAGCCAGATGATATCGCTAAATCTTTAAGGGCCATAATCAACGACTCACCCTCAACAAAATTAAAGCTCACATTCAATGCACCGGGCAAACGATGCTCAGGATCGCCATTGAGGTAAACTTCTTCCATATCTTTTACTCCATCCCATAGGCGTTCGCGAAGTTTGATTAATCGGGCATTATCCGTCGCCATATCCTGCATAGCAATCCTTGCCGCTTCCCCAACACCAACAATTTGATGTGTGGGTAAAGTCCCTGATCGCATGCCTCGCTCATGACCGCCACCGTGGATTTGCGCCTCGATACGGACACGGGGTTTACGTCGAACAAATAACGCGCCAATACCCTTAGGACCATACATTTTATGGGCCGATATCGATAATAAATCAACCTTTAGGGCTTCCATATCAACCGGTATTTTCCCAACAGACTGGGCGCCATCCACATGAAAGATAATTTTTCGTGGTCGTGTTAGTTCTCCGATAGCGGCAATATCATTTATAACGCCAATTTCATTATTGGCATGCATAATGGAAATCAACACCGTATCTTCTCGGATCGCCGCTTCAACCGCTGCTGGTTGAGTCAGCCCATTATCATCTGGGCTTAAATAGGTAATCTCAAAACCTTCACGCTCCAATTGACGGCAGGTATCAAGCACGGCCTTGTGCTCAATCGATGAAGTAATAATATGCTTACCTTTCTTTTGGTGAAAATGTGCCGCACCTTTAATGGCAAGGTTATTAGATTCTGTTGCACCCGAAGTCCAAACGATTTCACGCGGGTCGGCGCCGATCAACTCAGCCAGCAAGGCACGTCCCTCTTCGATAGCCTCTTCTGCCTGCCAACCAAAACTGTGTGAGCGCGAAGCGGGATTACCAAAATTACCTTCTTGGGTTAAACAGTCCGACATCTTTTCAGCCACGCGAGGGTCAACCGGCGTTGTCGCTGAATAATCAAGATAAATCGGTAGTTGCATAGTTGTTTCCTCAAATCCTTGGCATTTTCTGCCCTGTATCACTTTCTAAGCCCAACAAAAGCTACTTTCATTAATAATGCGCTAGTCGAATGATGCTATGCGAATATGTTGTAAATCATTCGCGGCTTCAACTTTGTTGTCCTGCCTTTGAGATACCCGTTTAATCTCTTTTCGGTTCACTAAATCAGCTAAAGAAATACCAGTTAAGAAGCTGTGTATCTGATCAGTAAGGTCTATCCACAAATGGTGTGTTAAGCAGGTATCACCCTCTTGGCAATCACTCTTACCCGCACAATGTGTTGCATCGACGCTTTCATCCACAGCGGCAATAATTTCAGCGATGCTTATATCGGCCTGACTGCGGCTTAAACGATAGCCACCACCTGGCCCACGAGAACTGACAACCAGAGCTTGGCGACGCAATTTGACAAATAATTGCTCAAGGTAAGACAGCGATAGCTCTTGGCGGCTGGATATCTCAGACAAACTGACTGGGCCTGCATTGGCATGCAACGCCAAATCGAGCATAGCAGTCACGGCATAACGGCCTTTAGTCGTGAGTTTCATTGCGGGTCCCAGTGATCAATCTTGGTATTCATAAATAAATGATAAAGCTTGCCACCGAAAAACCTCATTTATGGATGGCTTTGGTGAATATATATTATCTAAAGCCTGAGTAAATTAATCAACTATTAAAGGGGGTAATTTAGCCTAAAAGAGGAAAATAATCTAACTGATAAACGATCTCACTATTATATCAACTAATTGTTTTTATTGATTTTTTCTTGAACCGTGTTTAAAATCCCACGCAAAATGTTAATTTCCATTTTATCTAAGCGTATACGCGCAAATAAGCGGCGTAAACGGGTGAGCAATTGCTTGGGCTCATCTGGGTTATAGAAACCGATTTGGGCCAACGCTTCAGCTAAATGTTCGTGCAAGCGCTCTACATCAGCAGCATTGGCAAACGGCTCGTCCCAGTCTTGCATGACTGAAGGATTCGCATTTTTCCCCTGCGATAAATCGGAATTTAATGAGCGCATTCTTAGCTCATAGCAAATGATCTGCACCGCCATGGCAAGGTTTAATGAGCCATATTCCTCGCTGGTAGGTACGTGAACATGCAAATGACAGCGATGCAGCTCGTCATTATTTAGGCCGCGGTCCTCACGTCCAAACAGGATAGCGACCTTAGAAGAGCTAGGCTCCGCATAGATCTGTTCGGCACATTGTCTTGCATCGACTACTGGCCAAGGAATCCTGCGACCTCGAGCCGAGGTGCCGACAACCAGATCGCAATCAGCAATGGCTTCTTCTAAGGTCTCAACAACACGAGCATTTTCAAGCAGGTCACGCGCGCCTGCCGCGCGCCAAACCGCCCTAGGATCTGGGTATTCACGTGGGCTAACTAGTACTAACTGTTCAACTGCCATTGTCTTCATGGCGCGAGCAGCACCGCCAATATTACCCGGATGCGAGGGGTTCACCAACACCATACGAACATCTCTTGCTTCCGTTAAACGATGATTATTAGGTGATGATTGCTTATCAGTCAAAATAACGTCCTCATAGGTTAAACAGCGATTAGGGGCATGCTGATTTGATTGCCAGCGGATTCTATCAAACACACCGCTCAATACCAAAACTACAACAATTAACATACGTCACAAGAATGGGTGTCTGTTATACTATATTCTTAATTATTATGAATTTCAGTCATATGATGCGCGCCCAGCAAGCATTGCCTTCGCCCTATCTGATTAAGTATTCGAGGTCACTCCGTGGAACCAGCCGTTAATATTGCCCTTCGTGCCGCCAGAAAAGCAGGCGATATTATTGCCCGCGCAACGGAACGCATGGATCTGATTAAGGTTGAAGAAAAGGAAAAAAATGACTTTGTCACCAATATCGATAAGGCCGCCGAGCAAGAGATTACCGAGCAAATTCAAAAAGCTTGGCCCGAACATAATATTATCGGCGAAGAAAGCGGCTTAATATCGGGCTCTAAAGGTCAATCAGACACAACCTGGTATATCGACCCACTTGACGGAACAACCAATTTTGTTCGCGGCATTCCCCATTTTTCTGTTTCTATTGCCTGCGCGAAAAATGATATTGTTGAGCATGCAGTTATCTATGACCCTATTCGGCGTGAAGAATTTACCGCCAGCCGTGGTCGTGGCGCAACCCTCAACGGGGTGAGGTTACGCGTCAGTGATAGGAATAACTTTAACGGCGCATTGATAGGAACCGGCGTGCCCTACCGCAGCAGTCAACAGCCTTTTATACAAGCTTATATGAAATGTCTTGAGCACTTTGCAATGCATGGTTCAGGCATTCGACGCGGTGGCTCAGCGGCCCTTGATTTAGCCTATGTCGCCGCCGGAAGAATGGATGCCTTTTGGGAACATGGTCTTAGGCCATGGGACGTTGCAGCCGGTCTATTATTAATTCAGGAAGCCGGCGGCTTAATAGCTGATTTTAAAGGCGGAAATAGCTGCCTAACAACTGGCAATATTGTCTGCGGCAACCCAAAGTTATTTAAAGAATTGCTTAAGGTTGTAAACACCAATCTTGGTCATGGGTAAGAAAATTCAAACAACCAAAAAATCTATTATTGGAGAAAGGTAGCATTATGAAAACAGTCAAGAAAAATGCCGAGTACACCATTTACCAAAAACGTAATAATCGTTATGCAGTAAAAGGTGCAAATGCAAATTGGCTTAATGGTGAAGAGAAAGTTGACATACTATTAGCTGAAAATTTAATTAAACTGACTCAGCCAGCAGCGCCTGAGGTCGAAGAAAAAGCCCCTGCTGATACAGCGGAAGATACAGCTGAAGAAACGACTGAAGACACGAGCGCCGAAGTAGAACCAAGCGCTGATTCAAATGATGATGCAGAGTCCTCAGAAGAGTCTGATTCAGATAAGGTGTCTTAATCCTCAATAAGACCCTAGCATGAAAAAAGGGCCGTTAGTGAGCAGCTAACGGCCCTTTTTTATTAGCTAATAACAAGTATTCTGACGGTTTAACGCTGATATTGATTAGCGGCTAGATAAAACCTACACTGCCCCTTCGATCTTAGATATGGAGCAATATGATGGCAGACGCAAAAGCCCTTCAACAATTACTCGATAAGCAAGCTATTTACGAGTTAGTGAACAGCTATTGTCAGGCCTCAGATCGACACGATCATGAAAAGTTACGCGGCCTTTACCATCCCGACGCCATTGATGATCATGGCGGTTTTTTTAACGGCTTGGCCTCCGAGTTTATTGATCAACTACCGGCTATCCAAGCACCGATGAAAATTCTTCATCACAACTTAACAACGATCAATATTGTGTTAGATGAAAGCAATGGTGAGTGCAACTATGCCGAAGGTGAAATCTACGTATTGGCCTACCATCAGGTTGACACTGATGACGGTCTCATCGATTTACTGATTGGCGGTCGTTACCTTGATAAATATGAAAAACGCAACGGCGAATGGAAATTCAGCTATAAAGCGGTGTTGGCCGATTGGGCTAAGTTCGATAAGCCCTCCCAAAATAGCCTTGATCACCCACTACTGACGGGCTCTTATATCGGTAAGCCCGGAAAAGATGATCCAGCCTACTCATTGTTTTCATTGATTCAGTTTGGTCAGCAGAACTAAGTGAGTAAAGTCAAGCAAACAGCAACCACTATTTTACAATCCACCTTTGGCTATCAAGCATTTCGTGGCCAACAAGAAGTAATTATTCAAAACGTTGTTGACGGCCATGACAGTCTTGTGATCATGCCGACTGGCGGCGGTAAATCACTGTGCTACCAAATCCCTGCCCTATTACGCGAAGGCTGCGGCATTGTTATTTCACCGTTAATTGCATTGATGCAAGATCAAGTCTCTGCATTGAATGAGATGGGCGTGAGGGTGGCTTTTTTAAACTCGACCCAAAGCCAAGCCGAGAGTGAGATAGTGATTAATAACGCGCTTAGCCGCCAACTTGATCTGCTCTATATCGCCCCCGAACGCATTAATCAACGTACAACCATTAACTGGCTACAGCGTTGTCAAATAGCCTTAATTGCTATTGATGAAGCCCACTGTGTTTCCCAATGGGGTCATGATTTTCGCCAAGACTATCTGTCATTAAATCAGCTCAAAGACGACTTCCCATCGGTACCACGTATTGCACTCACCGCTACAGCTACCCCGACCTCACAAACCGAGATCGTCAATAACCTTGAACTGTCAAATCCACAGCAGTTTGTGAGCAGTTTTGATCGACCAAATATTCATTACACGGTTGTCCCTAAGACCGATGCAAAAAAACAGTTACTGCAGTTCTTAACTGGACACCGCGATGAAGCGGGTATTATCTATTGCCTGTCTCGAAAAAAAGTGGAATCTACCGCCGCATGGTTAAACACCCGAGGATTAACGGCATTGCCCTATCATGCAGGGTTAAATGTGGAAACTCGCGCAGAAAATCAAGCCCGTTTTTTACGTGAAGACGCTATTATAATGGTCGCGACGATTGCCTTTGGAATGGGCATTGATAAGCCTGACGTGCGGTTTGTAGCCCATATGAACCTACCCAAAAGCATGGAAGCTTACTACCAAGAAACCGGCCGCGCAGGCCGTGACGAAAAACCGGCAGAGGCCTTTATGACTTATGGACTCGATGACGTTGTTCAATTGGCACAATTCATTGACAATTCGCCTGCAAACGACAGCTTTAAACGCCACGAAAAAATTAAATTAGACGCCTTACTCGGTTGGTGTGAAATCACTTCCTGTCGTCGAACACCACTTCTCAATTATTTTGGCGAACAAAAACTAGACCTACCCGAAAACGAACAGCGCCTGTCAAAGTGTCTATATTGTGATAACTGTGATAATCCACCCAATACTTGGGATGCGACCGAGGCCGCACAAAAATTACTGTCTTGTGTTTACCGGTTAAATCAACGCTTTGGCCTCGCTCATACCATTGATGTACTGCGCGCCAAACAAACTGAAAAGGTAAGCCAGTTTAATCACCAACAATTGAGCACCTTCGGCATAGGCGTTGAACTGTCAAAAAATCAATGGCGCTCTGTCGCACGGCAACTGATTGTCAAAGGCTTACTAACAGTGAACAGTCAGCAATTCAACGCTCTCACATTAACCGCCCAATCTCGTCAATTACTGCAAGGAAAAATGGCGTTAAATCTGCGTCAAGAGCTCAAACAAGCGCCGCAGAAAAAGAATAAAAGCGAATTCAAAAATGGGGTATCACAACAAGACGCTGAGTTATGGAATGCATTGCGTGATTGTCGAAAAGCTCTTGCCGAAGAACATGGCATTCCCTCTTACATGATTTTTCACGACGCCACATTAATGGAAATGATGGAAACCAAACCACAAAACATAATGCAATTACTCAGGGTTAACGGTGTCGGCGAGGCAAAACTTAATAATTACGGACAGGCTTTCCTTGACGTCATCAACAGTATTCATTAAAGCGATTTATTATTATTTTGAAGTCTTCGGCGGTCTTTTTCAGCACCAACATAGGGTCCATTTTTAACTTCTAACACTTGCGTGCCATTTTCAAGAATTTCATAGCCATGACCACCCCGCAAAAGTATCACAATATCACCCGCCCTAGCATCCCACTGATCAACCAATTCAAACTGCGAATCATATATTTGCACTCGTACTTTTCCTTGCCTAATATAAAGCACTTCTTGCGTCCACGGCACGTTTCGTTCAACTCTATTGTGCTGATGCGCTAATAACTGCTTACCCTCTTCATAACACCAGCTACCGACCTGTACATAATCTTCATCAGGCGAAAAAAATTTCAAGCCATCACTCCAAGCCTCACTCGCTGGTATATAGCGAGCTAAAACCGAATCACCTTCTTTGACCTCTTTAATTGTCACATCATTTTCCTTTTTCGGCTATAATTAAACAGTATTTTTATGTTCTAGGTACCAAGCAATAGTATCACGTACGCCCTGCTCAAAGTCTATTTCAGGCTGCCAACCAAAATGTGATCGGCTGCGCGTGCCATCTACCGTTTTATATGGGGCACCATCAAGCTTGGATAAATCCAACTTGATCTCACCTTCATATTCCACGATACGACTAATCAGCTTGGCCATTTCAATAATCGAAATACCTTTAGCAACGCCAATATTTATTGGCTCAAGTAAAGGTGCTACTGACATCGCTCTTATCATGGCTTGAGCACCATCATCGACATGCAACCACTCTCGAACAGGTTTACCACTACCCCATACATCAACATGAGGGGAATCTTTCTGCTTTGCTTCAACAAACTTCATGATTAACGCACCCAACGCATGAGATCGCTCGGCTTCAAAGTGATCTTGGGGACCGTACATGTTGGATAAAATAATATTCATTACATCAAGCTTGTATTGTTGAGCATAAGCCCAAGCACCAACCCAAGAAGCCTTTCTTACAAACCCATACACCATTACCGACTCATGTAATGGCCCGTTCCAAAATTCATCCTCTTTAAATAACGTTGCATCGCCTGGATAAGTGCAATTAGAAATAGGATTCACTACTCGAGTCACGCCAAATTGTTGCGCTGCTTCAAGTAAATTTAAAGTCATCTGCAAATTGTTCTGAAATAACTCGACAGGATGCTGGTGGCCAAACTGAATGCCACCCACAAAAGCTGCGCAGTTAAGAATGTAGTCAGGTTTAGTGTCAGCCATCAGATCATTTAATTCAGAGCGATTACGTAAATCGACCCCCAAGCTTTGCGATGTTGCCGTAAACGGCAACCCTTTAGCCTGTAACTGCCGTGAAACGCGTTTACCTAAAAAACCAGTTGCACCTGTAAGTAAAATCATTTTCACTCTCAAAACTCAAATATTGATATTAAGTGATTGATAAATATAATCATTAAATCTCAACCGCCACGGCCTGACAGGCGAATAAATAACGGCTATTATTAACGAAATGTGGCGAAAAACTATGCCAATGATACAGCTATCACCAGTATTCCTTAATATACTATAGCTGATAGTCTCAGCGAGACATAAATAATATCCGTTTTATCATAATATTTAAAAGGCACAGGTCATGCAGTTCAATTCATCACTACGACTAATAGCGTCATTTACAGTCAATGACCCATGCGAAAGTGGCTGTTGCGTCAGTCATCATGATTTCGCCTTTAATCGCTATCCTGAATTAAAGGAAATTGTCTTATCTGTAGCTGAAAATGCACTGGCTAGAGTAGATTTACCTATTTTCGATAAAACACTTATTGATGCATTCACTGACCTCGACATAGCCAAAATTGCAAATGTTGGCCAAGAGCAAACCATTCACTTCAATGAGCATCTCGATGTTAATTTGACCATTCTCGCACGCTTTGCAGGGCAACCATCAAGCAGAAAATCTCTCAACCTTGTTACCAATCCATCTTTAGCAACATGGATTATGAGTAATTATCTCGCTAATGAAGCTGATTTTTCCTTATTAAATCCAAAAAACTTGGATGAACTAAAATTCCTAGGCGTGCTTGTCGATCAACAACCGCCTAGTATCGTTTTTTACCCCCCACTTGAAGAATCTGACTGGCAAGAGCAGATAGTCACAGCAGAACGACTTTATTTACAGGTCGAAAATAATCCGATACCAGAACCCATGTTAAAGCTGCTTGGCACCAAAATACCTGAAGTCCCTAACACTAATATCATCTGGGGTTGCGAGGCCGGAAGTCGTTTGCCTTTCGCTACCGTTGTGCCTAAGAAAGAGATAGATCAATTCGATCTAAGCTCTGAATCAATAATTAATAAAGAACTGGTCAAAAAACAAAAAACACAATGGAAACAAAAAATAGATTTAGCTCGGGTCAAGTTCAAGCGGCATGCCTATGCCAAAATTGAAGATATTATTTCAAGCAAACAGCAACTCACTTTGCAACGACATATGAGGGAATTGGTTTCCCATCATTATTTTGGCCCACTGAATGATGGGCAAGTCGAACGCCGGATGGGCATTCATAACGAGAGCGTCACGGCCGCGCTTCATCTTCGTTTAACCAAGCTAGTGAGCCTAATCACTGGCGAAGACTTAAAGCCCTCATATGCTTATTTAGGCTGTTATTTAGACGGCGCCGAATTAAAACCTCACACGGATCGACCTCAATGCCAGTTCAATCTTTCAATCGTATTTGATATGTCGGATGAACAGGGACAGATACCTCAACCTTGGCCAATATTTTTAAAGAAAAACAATAAAACTACCGCTGTTAATTTAGCTATTGGCAGCGGTTTGTTGTATCAAGGCACAGAACTTGAACACTGGCGAGAGCCTTTGCCGAAAGGCCAGCGGGCAATTGTTTGTTTTTACCATTTTGTCGAAAAAACGTTTACAGGATCAACCGTATAAAATTATCGTTAAATAATTATTCAAGACCATCATTTAAATCGACAGCAAAACCTTGCTTTCTCAATAGCTGAAAGCGACGCGCCTTATCTAAATCGTAAGACACCATTTCACTAACCATTTCTGAAAATGAAATGGAAGGCTGCCAAGATAATTTCTGTTTCGCCTTGCTTGCATCACCCAACAATGATTCTACTTCTGTCGGTCTGAAGTAGCGCGAATCAATTTTAATAATCGTTTTACCTACTAAGTCATGAATATATTGCTCTGCCTTGAAAGGATCAATCGCTCCCACGGTAACCGTTTGATTAAGCCCTTCACCTTGCCAATCTAAGGTGAGGCCTAATTCATCAGCGGCAGCATTCACAAAATCCCTTACTGAACGCTGTTCGCCGGTCGCAATAACGAAGTCTTCTGGATCGTCTTGCTGTAGCATCAACCATTGCATGGCGACATAATCTTTAGCATGCCCCCAATCTCTTTTAGCATTCACATTGCCAAGCAATAAAACCTCTTGATTACCTAAGCAGATATTACTTAATCCGCGCGTAATTTTACGAGACACAAAAGTCTCACCACGACGTTTCGATTCATGATTGAATAAAATCCCACTGCAAGCAAAAATGCCATAGGCCTCGCGATAGTTTACTGTCATCCAGTAAGCATAAAGTTTAGCGGCGGCATAAGGTGAGCGTGGGTAAAAAGGAGTAGATTCATTTTGAGGTGTTTGCTGAACTAAACCATACAGTTCAGAACTTGCTGCTTGATAAAATCTTGTCTTTTTTTCAAATCCCGATAAACGTATCGCCTCAAGCAGGCGTAACGTGCCTAAGGCATCAACATCGGCCGTATATTCGGGCACCTCAAATGAAACCGCAACATGACTCATAGCGGCTAAATTATAGATTTCATCGGGCTCGATTCTTTGTATCAATGAAGTCAAACTTGCACCGTCAGTTAAATCTCCGTAGTGCAGAAAACAACGGTCAGAGTAATCCTCTTCAACATTTGCTAAGTGATCAATTCTCTCAGTATTGTAGGATGACGAGCGACGCTTAATACCATGAACTTCATAGCCTTTATCAAGTAAGAACTCTAAGAGATAAGACCCATCCTGACCGGTTACCCCAGTGATGAGCGCCACTTTACGTTTTACATTCACTTCACATCCCCTTGCTAAAAAATATTAGCTGACAGTTTCTGGCCACTCTCGAAGCCATGCATTTGCTCGCGCAGTTTCTGGATTAGGAAATGCAAGTCTATTCCAGCTAAAAGAGCCCGTATCAGTCGATTTAAATTCGCAATTTTCCATTTTAATACGATCATCAAAAGGATTTGAGGAAAACAATATAGGCAAATCTGGATCTCTCAACAAACGACGACGATGGATCGCACTGGTAAAAGTACTGTAGATACTACCTGTAAAAACTTCACCGTGACTAGCAACCAATGAGCTTATGAGCGCAATAACACTTGCATCGCTGAAAGGTAGTTGACTCAACTCCTTCTTATACTCGTTTTGAATATACTCATCAATAAAAATCGAATCTGAGTAATATTGAGTAATAGGTGAAAAATAGGCACTATCATGAGAATTATCAGTACAAATAACTAAAGGCGTATCATTTTTCATGACGGAGGCAATATTATTTGCAATCTCAACGCCTGAAGGGGTCTTTACCCACCAGTGTTTAAAATCGCCTAAGCGAACATGGATACTATTAAAGCACCCTAAGTCTTTGACAATCTTTTTAGCTAAATTTAGATAAGGTAACTTGGGCTGAATCAACGATATAATATTTTTTATCTTGTCTTTTTGTTTAGTATCGGCAAGAAAGAAATATGTGGAGTTACAAAAGGTCCTTCTGGGGCCCAATAAGGCCCAAACATCATCATCATTTTGTGGGAACTGCCAAGTGAATTTTCTACCATCATAAAAATCATCGAGAATTTTTTTATCGTCTGGCCAATCGCTGGATAAACGAAAAACGGCCTCAGATGCACACTCGCCCTGCCATGGTAAAGAGTATAAACTCTTAAATCCTCGTTTGTACATCTTTGTCATACTGATGTGCTTAACTGGAAAGTCAAATAGATCAAGCATCGCCGCAGCCCTATAACGACCATACAAATGATCATCAGGCTGTGGGAAACAAGGATATTTATTCACTGAAACAAGTGTTCTATTAGACAAACAAGCTAGAACCACTCTAAGTTCAATTTCCATCAACATATTCATTAATCCAGAGGATAATGCGTGAGGGAATACAAGATACTTTTCAGACGCCATCATCAAACCTATTGATTAATTTCAACTATCAAACAAGTCCATTTACTTAACCAAGTTAATTCAAAAGTCTATTAGGATCATAGACATAAACTTGACAGCCATACGATCTAGTATAGGCTGTAAATTAGAGTTTTTCTTTATATTGTGAGATGTGATGATGGAAAACATATTTTTTGATTTAAATAAGCTTAAGTATATCGGCAAGAACGTTATTATTGGCAAAACGGTGCGTATTCGTCACCCAGAATTAGTCAGTATTGGTGATAATAGCATCATCGATGACTTCACTTACATATCTGCTGAACTAGAAGTAGGCAAATTCTGCCATATTGCCTCAAATTCAGTCATTCTTGGCGGTGCCAAAGGCAAATGTATTTTTGAAGATTTAACTGGCTGCGCACCTGGCACAAGAATCATCACCGCCTCGGATGACTACACTGGGAGCTTAGGTGGACCAAACATTCCACCTGAATTCCTAGGCAGATCAACCCATGGTTTGGTTCATATAAAAAATTATTCTATTCTTGGAGCTAACACCGTCGTAATGCCCAATGTCACGGTTGAAGAAGGGGCCGTTACCAATGCACTGACTTTGGTGCGAAAAGATTTGTCTTCATGGAAAATATATAGTGGCAACCCTGCGAAAATAGTTGGACCTCGTGATAAAGATAGAATGCTAGCGGATGTTGAGCAGTTCTGGAAATCTTATTATGAAAATGGTGAATGCTTTAACTAACTCACTGAGCAGCAGCCCAACTGACGATGACATACCTAACCCCCGATTCAACTTTTTTTGCCTCATGAAGATATAAATAATTCGAAGGAAAAATGAGAAGGTCGCCCTTCTTCGGCTCAAAAGTATAGTTAAAGTAAGTAAACTCTACCGCCCCACCCCTAAAATCATCATTCAGATAAAGTAGCAGCGAATAATCTCTATCAAATACTCGGCACCATTGACGCCTTTCTTCATCAAAAAATTCAGCATCTGAGTGTGGCTTATAAAAACCACCAACGGTGTATCTCATTAATTGAGGGTCTTCAAACGATCGAATTTTCCTCTTAACCTTCTTTTCTAAAAATTTATAGAAAATATCATCAACCCAAGCATCAATTATTTTTTGTTTATTCCCCAAATTTACCTTTGAGGCCACTCTATGAGGATCAATCTCCTCAAATGTCTCCTTACTGTCGGATAATTTTTTCCTGACTTTTAAACTGCCATCACTCTGCTTATCCGCATAAGCAATTAATTTATCACAAGTATCAGCCCTCAAAAATCCTCGCTTTAAAATCATTCCTTCTGGTGGGGCTCGATTATCAGAAACACGGCCACAACAATTTTTGAATAATTTTTTTTTACCACACAGACATTCGCCATTTGGATCTGGACGGAATAACTCAATTGGGTCAGATTGACGATTCACTATTAAGCCTTTTTAAATGGTTTTCTATTAAATAATATTAGCTTAGATTAAATCAATTATCCTATTTATGAAGTCATTTTGATCTATAATAATCACACCTAATGACAATATATCAACAACCAGCGAGTCACCTATGTTAGCTTGTCGAAAAAAACATCAGCATGCCTTTTTGTGTATTTCAACCTGTTATTTAGCTCTCATGATTTCTCAACTCTCGTTAGCTGACTCATTAAGTGTTTATAAAAATAAAACTATTGCAGAAAAATCAGATATTCCCCCACATGAGATACAAAGTATTAATCGTGTTTCTATAGATGGCTTTTCTTCAATTGATGAAAATAACAGAGCGATTAAAGGAAACGGATCAGGAGATATAATTTTAGTTTTGCTTGATGAAACAGCAAAAGGACCCCGGCAAAGATCAATAATGATTGATCTGAATTTTGGAAAAGTTGACTCAGGCGAAAATGACTTTTCAGTCAACGATGCATTAGAGCTCAATGAAACTTTATACTATGAGCACCCTGAGTTAACTCGATTCATTAATCGGTCAAATCAACCTAGCCAATTAAAATGGTCGATATTTGGAATCGCCGATCATACCACCTCGACTGATGGGGATATGTTATCACTCGAAATAATCAACAGTGGCATCGTTATTTCACATAGAGAATGGCCATCTCAAGCGCTCAGCTATTCTGCTATACATAACAATCAAGCATTACTTAGCAATCTTGTTAAATCTAATATTGAGTATGGATTAGAAAGCAACTCTACATTTATTTCATTTTCCAAAGAAAGTTCTTATTATAATCAAGAAATTTATGGGTTTATGGACAATGGAATTCCATCATCTGGCTTCATTGATAATAAATTATTTTTAGTTATGCACCAGAAGACTTTTGAATACATCGACGACAAAGACTCGTTTAAAACTTTCAACTCTAAACATACAAGGCTTGGAACAGCTGAAATTTTATTCGATGATCAGTCAAAGCAGTGGTCTTTGACCATCACTCCAATTGAAAAATAAGATGAGTATTAGCTAGCAAAAAAAAACCGGCCATAAGGCCGGTTTTTTTTAAAGCTAATATTACTTACCAAGATCTACACCAGTGGTTGTTACACCAGGCGCACAATTATCAGTTGTAGCTGTTAGGTTAAGCATGTGGCGTGGAACACCTGCTCCTGCAGCTGCAAAGTGAGGGCTAGCAATAGCATCGCCATGCACATCACCAAACATATGATAATCACCTTTTAACAAGTTAGCTAGCTCTGGTGCAGAGCCATCAAACTTAACAAAACTAAATCCTGCAGGTAATGTTTCAGATCGAGCCGCAAAAGATACTAAATTTGCGCTTACACTGGCTGCAACTGCAACACATGCATTAACATTTGATTGATCTACGAATGCACTAATTACCTGATTGTACTTAGAGGTTGGGAAAGCACCAGCTGAACAACCCATACCAACCTCATTAACGGCTACTTGAGTAGCGCCTTTAGCAGTTGCTGCAGGGTCATCACCTAAAGGACTACCGCAGGTTAGAACCAAGTTACTGTAAATAGAAGCAGCTGGGAAAGCTGGAAGTCCAAAATCATCCCAATTTTGAGTACCGTTTGTCGAGATAATACTTGCAACCTCTATTGAATTTAAGTTTGGCATACAAGCGGCAGTGGTTTCTCCCGCACAGTCTGATGCTGCACCAGCCTCGCCAGGAAACTGAGCTTCTTGAAGTGCATCTCTTAAACTGTCATTGACAATGATACCTACAGGTACTGCACCTACATAAGCATTACCGTCATTGTAAAGTACTGAATCAGCTGAAGCCGAAGCAGATAAAATAGCTACTGATGCAGCAATAAGTCCACGAATCTTCATAATAATAACCTCAATTTAAATTTTATGTTTTTTGTATTACATCAAAATTGTAGCTTGGTTTTAAAAGTTAGCAAAAAACCAAGCTACATATTTTTAACTTACTTACGACGACGAATCACAGTCAAACCTGCAAGTGCAGATCCAAACAACCATGCGGCTGCAGGAACTGGAACAGCAGCTGTTGATCCATCAAACGATAAGCCAATAGTCAGTCCGCCAGCAGCAGGCGCAGATAAACCATTCGAATTCGCTGAGTGGAAAAATTCGTTTAATTGGAAAGTTCCAAAACCGGCTGTAGTATTTTGCATACGACCGTCATGAAATGCCGCCTGTTGGCCGGATGTGTATCTGTCACCAGAAGTGCCAGCAATAACGACTGAATCGTTTGCACCCGCAAGACCCGAAACAGTGCTCAACCATGCTTCAAGACCAGCTTTTTCGTTGTTAACCGCTTGGTTGTTAGCGATGGTGACATTTGAGGGCGCACCAATTGAAGTAGTGACAACACCAGTGTCATCGTAAGCGGTGAAACCACTGGCACCAGGAGGCGCAGCTATCACGTTACTAGAAGAGCTCGTTCCTACGACAGTCCATGAGTAAGCATCAATTGCAGAGTTAACACCAGAAACGTCGAATGTTAAACCTCCGGTGCCAGTAGATGCTTCCATTGCGGCATAAGTACCCATGTTATGAACATAAGTGTCGCCGTCAGCATCAACGGCTACGAAAGCCATTTCAAAAGCAGCTTGAGCGCTTGAGGCTGCTAAAACAGCTGCAGCTAAAGTGCTTAATTTTTTATTAATCATCGTTATGTACTCCAGTTAAAAAATCATTTAATCCACTAATACACATTTAGTGAGGGGATAGTTGAAAATTTAGTTAAATATTTAATTAAATAATGAACCTTTTATTGCTATTTTTATAAAAGAATCAAGGCCGCTAAACCAAGTTCTTGAATGAATACTACACAAAATGAACGCCTTAAGCAAGCAATTTAGATGAATTATTAATCTAAGCCGATAATTGTAATAAAAATAAAAATCAATAAAAACAATGGCATAAAAATCACTCAGCGAATTATATTGTGTAAAAACAAAATGAACAATTGATAATACTATAATAGGCCAAAAATCATCCTTTGCAGTATGTCTCAAATATTTCTCGGATTAAATATAAACAGCTTATTTGACAGTTTAGTGAAATGCGTTGCTATTTTTCTATTTTTTTTGAAATCGATATTTCTACTCTATAACTCGCTCTAAATACAGTAAGCACTAAAATTATTTATTTAAGATTTCACCAATAGCAATTTAAAAAATCTTCTTACCCCCATCGGCTGAGCGTTATTGCCCCTTGGCCCCTGGAGAAGCCCAATAAGGCTCAACCGACGTGGGTAATCTTTGAAACTCTATGCCTACCGCCGCTTATATAAAGCTGGCTAGGCATTACCGTTGCTGGTGAAGATGAGAACAAACACTCCGCCCCGAAGAGCACCTGGTATGAATCTTTGTTCCCATTCCCACCAGCAGCAGTAATTTAAAAAATCTTCTTACCCTCATCGGCTGAGCGTTATTGCCCCTTGGCCCCTGGAGAAGCCCAATAAGGCTCAACCGACGTGGGTAATACATTTAACAGTTCTTGGCCACATGGCCGTCTCTCTTTACATAGCTCTGCGCATTAACTTACTCCTTTGCAAACTTCTCTATCAAAGCTAACTCAGCGTTATTACGTCCTGGCTTTTAAGACTGCTATCAATTTATCGATTCATTGCGACCAAAATAAAAAGCATACTTTACACATAACTTAAAATCATCCAGATGATAATTATAACATGTAGAGTCAAGCTTAAAAAGGTACAAATTAGCTTAAACGATTTTTTTT
>CENX01142170.1_pt1 | contig 22839 bp, 14 predicted proteins | sample 361321 | NCBI WGS metagenome assembly CENX01 (sample SAMEA2619678, study PRJEB7988) | marine metagenome | isolation source: saline water (ENVO:00002010), including | reverse complement strand
AATGGTAAAACAGCTCTCTGTGTGAATTTTGAAGATAACCTACCTGATTTAGGTGTTGTTATGTCTGAAGTAGTTTTACGTCACTATGGTTACAATGTACTCAATACCGGTTCTCATGCAGAATTAGGTAATCTTCAAACAATCATCGAAAAGAGAAATGTAGATCTGATTGTATTTTACCTATGCGATATGCAATGTTGTATGGCCACAGTTAAAGATAACATTGACAATACTGAAGACCAGACCAGAATAATTACAAAGCTAGCGAATAAACTTGGTGTAAAAGTTGTTTTTGGTGGACAGGGGTTAGAATTTTTGCCATCAGTAAAGAATCATACAGATTACACTTTCCTTACCTACAACGAATTCAAAGAAATTATTGCATAATTCAATATTGTGTTGCCTAAAATAGATCCTGCTAGGACAAAAGTCTTAAATAGAGGTTTATTTGCAGGTGAAATAGTTCTCTATTGGATGTCAAGAGACAAAAGAGTTGACGACAATTGGGCTCTACTTGCAGCTCAGTCCGTCGCTTTAAGCAATGAAGTTCCCCTCGTTGTATGCTTTCAATATCTTGGTAATTTTCCTGAAGCCAACATAAGACAGTATGGATTCCAGCTAAAGGGGTTGTTAGAATTAAAGGATAAACTAGAAAACTTGAATATTGAATTTATTCTTATTCAGGGCAGAGCTTCAGAAGTTATACCAAGAATCATAGATGAAAGGTCGGTAGGAACCATTATTACAGACTATAATCCTCTTAAAGTATACAAAAAAAGAGTTAATAATGTCTTAAACCTAACAAAAGTACCTTTCTATCAGATAGATGCCCATAATATTGTACCTGTATGGAAGGCATCCCCCAAAAAAGAGTATGCTGCTTACACTATCCGAAAAAAAATAAATGATAATTTAGATCAATTTCTTACGGATTATCCCAGCTTAATAAAACATCCGTACGGTAAAATTAGTAAAAATGACATATTATATGATAACATTGTAAATGGATTAAAAATCGATTTCTCTGTTCAAGAGGTCGATTGGTTAGTTCCAGGAGAAATTGCAGCAAAGAATAAATTAGATTTACTTCGTGATTCATTAGCAGGATATGATGAACGCAGGAATGATCCAACCAAAGATGCTTTAAGTAATCTCAGCCCATATTTTCACTTTGGACAAATTGCCCCGCAAAGAGTGGCTCTAGAGATAAAAAATTCTTCATTACCTGAACAAGATAAAAACTCGTTTCTTGAAGAGATGATTGTAAGGCGTGAACTATCAGACAACTTTTGTGAATATGAACCAAACTATGATTATTTTGATGGATTTCATGATTGGGCAAAAAAAACTTTAAACGAACATCGTAATGATGAAAGAGAATATTTATATCCAAAAGAGCAGTTTGAACACGCTGACACTCATGACCCTTTGTGGAATGCAGCTCAAAATCAGATGAAGAATAAGGGTAAAATGCATGGATATATGAGAATGTACTGGGCAAAAAAAATACTGGAATGGAGCCCCAATCCAGAGAAAGCAATGCAAGTAGCGATTGATTTAAATGATAAATATGAGTTAGATGGTAGGGATCCAAATGGTTACGCGGGGATTGCCTGGAGTATTGGTGGTATACATGATCGAGCATGGTTTGAGAGACCGGTGTATGGTAAGATTAGGTATATGAATTATAATGGCTGCAAGTCTAAGTTCAATGTGAAAAGATACATTGAAATGAATGAATCCTAACAAAGCCCAAAATCTCAATAAGTCCTACAAAGAAAATATACCTCAGTTTTGGGAAGACTTATACCAAACAAATTATGACAAATGGGATCTTAAAGAAGCAACGCCAATATTTAAAAAACTTGCAACTGAACTTCCTCTAGGACGCGTTTGTATTATTGGATGCGGACGCGGTTATGATGCGATTGAATTTGCAAAGAAAGGGTTTCAAGTTACAGCAATAGATTTTGCCCCTTCCGCAATCTCATCCCTCAAAAATATGGCAAACCTCATGGAAGTCAGTTTAGAAATCATTCGTAAAAACATATTTGATCTCCTGCCGGAGTATCACAATTCTTTTGACTATGTTTTAGAGCAAACCTGTTTTTGTGCAATACACCCAAGCCGTCGTAAGGAGTACGAGACTATTGTAAAAGGTATTTTAAAAATGGGTGGACATCTTGTAGGGCTATGGTTTCCTCTTGATAAAGATTTAGCAGAAGAGGGGCCTCCTTATGGGACCTCAATCGAGGAAGTGAAATCCACTTTTGACTCTGGATGGGAAATCATAAAAGAAGAATTTTCAGAGTATTCAATCAAACCAAGAAAAGGAAGAGAAAAACTAGTAGTATTTAAAAGAATTGGTAGTGGTGATGAATAGTTTTTATTTTTTAGCGACACGAATTATCCTAGTTAGCACTGCCCTCGTTCTTTGTAATTGTGAGAATGGCAACCCCCCACCCAACATAATTATAATTTTTACAGATGATCAGGGTTACGGGGACCTTGGATGCTATGGAGCTGAAGGCTTTAAGACTCCTAATATTGATTCAATGGCAAATGAGGGGATGTTATTTACTGATTTCTATGTCTCCCAAGCAGTATGCAGTGCATCGCGAGCATCGTTAATGACTGGAAGCTATGCAGAACGTGTTGGAATTCAGGGTGCTCTTAGTCCATGGGCAGTTAATGGACTTGATCCAGAAACTGAAACAATAGCAAAGCTATTAAAACGGCATGGATATATAAATGCTATATTTGGGAAGTGGCACCTTGGACACAGGTTTGAATATCTTCCTTTGCAAAATGGTTTTGATGAGTATTCAGGGCTTATATGTTCAAATGATATGTGGCCAGTTGACTACGAAGGTAAACCATTAAATCAAGATAAACGTAGTTATTACCCACCAATGTCTTTTTGGGAAGGAAACGAGCCAAAAGATAAAATAAAGACACTTAAGGATCAGGCTCAGATAACAAGAAAAATCACAGAGCTATCAGTCGATTTTATAGAAAGGAACAAAGACAATCCATTTTTCTTATATGTCCCCCATCCAATGCCTCATCAGCCTATTGCAGCATCAGATAAATTTTTAGGAAAAAGTCAACTTGGACTTTACGGAGACGTAATCATGGAGATTGATTGGTCTGTTGGTCAGATTTTAGATGCTCTAAAAAGTAATGACATTCAAGATAATACTCTTGTTATTTATGCAAGCGATAACGGTCCATGGCTTAATTATGGTAAATGGGGTGGATCCGCTGGCCCACTTAGAGAAGGGAAAGGTACCATGTGGGAGGGTGGAGCAAGGGTGCCATGCATAATGCGCTGGCCAGAAATAATCAGCCCAGGACAATCTATTTCAAACATCGCATCTACAATAGACATCTACCCTACAATAGCCAATATATTGGGTGATAAAATTGAACGATATGCGAATGATGGTGTTAGTCTAATGCCACTTTTGAATGGTGAAAAAAATTCTAATCCAAGAAATGAGCTCTATTATTACTATGGTGAGAAACTTATTGCAGTACGTAAGGGGAAATGGAAGCTGGTTTTTCCGCATGTATATCGCTCCTATAAGGGCGTTGAACCTGGAGAAAATCTTCACCCAGGGCCCTATAATAAGGGGCAATCAGGATTAGAACTATATGACCTTAGGAATGATATTGGAGAGACAAAGAATATTTCAGGACTTTTTCCAAATATTGTTAAAGAATTAGAACAAGTTGGCAGCCTTGCAAGGTCAAAACTAGGAGATAAATTAACCAACGAAATTGGGACAGAATCTTATGCTGCAGTATGTGGATATGAGCCAGAATTTATAAAAATAGAGAATATGGCAGTTGGGAGCAGTTTAACCTTAGAAAACCCTCCCAACAAAAAGTATAAGGGTGAAAGTGATCGCGCTCTAATAAATGGTATGGGTGGTACTCTAAATTATCAAGATCAATCATGGCAAGGATTTGAAGCGGAAGACCTTGTAGCCATTATTGATCTTGGTAGCGCTAAATCAATTAATTCAGTAGAAGTAAGATTTTTACAGAGCCAGGTATTTTGGATATTTTTACCTTACCATATCCAGATAGAACATTCCGCTGATGGTAATAACTTCGAACTCATTTATGAAGATTATCCTAGTAATGATTTTAGTTTTGAACAAAAAATAATTAGTTATAAAGCAAACATCGACCCGTTGGTATCAAGATTTATAAGGGTCAAAGGATATAATATAGATAAATGCCCTGATTATCATCCTGGCGCAGGTGGGCCGTCTTGGATCTTCTCAGATGAGATAATAATTAATTAAAAGCACATTCCAATTTAACAAGCTTTAGACTCAAGAAATTTTAGACTAACTTTCTACCCATGAATGCAGAATTATCTATAGCCAAAGACGCCGCAGTTGAAGCAGGCAACCTGATTCTAGGGTATTACAAGGCAGATTACGAGATAAAAGATAAAGGTTATCACAACCCTGTTACAACTGCAGACCATGCATCAGATGCTCGTCTTAAAGAAATATTAACACGAGCAAATCCTGAGTACGGATGGCTTTCAGAAGAAACTGTTGACTCAAAGGAGAGATTGAATAGAGAAAGAGTATGGGTTGTTGACCCGCTTGACGGCACTAAAGAATTTATCGAAGGAGTTCCTCACTTTGTCGTAAGTATAGCATTAGTGGAGAATGGTTTTCCTATTCTAGGAGTACTGTATAATCCAGTCTCTAAAGAATTATTTTCTGCTGCTAGAGGTCAAGGAGCAATGCTTAATGATGAGCCAATACAATGCAGTTCTAAAGATACTACAGATGAGATGGTTATTTTAAATAGTCGCTCGGAAACAAAAAAAGGATTGTGGACGGCATTTCAGAATTCATTTTCTGAATTAAAAGCAATTGGATCGGTTGCCTATAAACTTGGACTTACTGCATCAGGTCAGGCTGATATGTTTGCATCCCTTAGACCAAAGAATGAGTGGGACATTTGTGCAGGAAATTGTATAATTAATGAGGCTGGTGGGAAATTGATTGACCTTAGTGGAGCTCCGCGTTTGTACAACCAAGATGATACACTCATTACACCGGGGTTAATTGCAGGTGACTCCATTGCGGTAGATAAAACATTTGCAGTTTTAACAGGATGATGATGATTATAATTGAAACTGTAGAACAGATTAAAAGATAATAAATTATATCCCTCTTTTTTTAATTATGAAGAGGGGGAGTATATATGAAAAAATCAAATAGAGAATAAATATGTCAAACATTCCTGAAGATGCAATTAAATGTCTGGACAAAGGTTTTGTCCGTTTGGTGGACTCAATGGGTGGTGATGATGCGATTGTACAAGCCGCCAGAGTGAGTTATGGAAAGGGAACCTCTAAAGTTTCACAAGATAGAGGGCTAATTAGATACCTAATGCGTCATAGACATACAACACCATTTGAGATGGTAGAGTTTAAATTCCACTGCAAAATGCCCATTTTTGTTGCGCGGCAATGGGTTCGACATCGTACAGCAAATATAAATGAATACTCTCTGAGGTACTCCGAGGCAAGAGATGAGTTCTATCTTCCTGATCCAGAACATATCCAATTTCAAAGTTCTTTGAACAAACAAGGAAGGTTAGGAGAAGTTTCTGATTCTTTAAAAGCAAAAGTAAGTGACTATTTTCAAGAGATATCAAACAGGAGCTTTGAAATATACTCTGAATTAAATGATGCAGGTGTTGCTAGAGAATTAGCTAGAGCTGTATTACCTGTAAATCTTTATACAGAATGGTATTGGAAAAACGATCTACATAATCTATTACACTTTGTCGGTCTGCGTTCAGATAGCCATGCTCAGTATGAGATTCGTGTATTTTCAGATGCGATGGCAGAGTCAGTTAAAAAAGTAGCCCCTTTTGCATGGGAGGCTTATCAAGATTACGTCATTAGTGGCCTACGTTTCTCTAGAATTGAACAGAGCTTAATCGAACAAAACCTCCCAGAGCGTGTGATAGATGATATTTTAGAGGATATCGCATACCAAATAACAGCCTCTCTTCACAATAATAAGCCGCGTCAAGAGAGTGAACTTTTTCCACTTTATGAAAAGCAGGGCGGCCATGATTCTGAAGAGGATTTTAAATTAAAGTGGGATTCTGGCGAAATTGAGGTTGGTAATGTTCGCGAGCTTAGAGAATTTAAGGGAAAGTTATCCTCCTTGAAAAAATAAATTTCTTAATTAAAATCTACCCATGTCTCTCTTTAACAGAGCGGAAGTAATAGACCAGAATTTCACTCGCTGGGTAGAATCAGGTAATTTGCCTGAGGCAAAATCAGAGCAAAAATTATCCAAGAATGATATTTTAAAAACTGACTTAATTTCCTTATTTGAGTCCCAGGTTATAAGTCGGCATATGGATTTTCACGCTCGTAAGCTTAAAGATAGAGGGGAATGTTTTTATACTATTGGAAGCTCTGGCCATGAAGGGAATGCTGTTTTTGGAAGATTTTTCTCTCATGAAGACATCGCCTTTTTGCATTATAGAAGTGCACCCTTCTTTTTAGAAAGAGCAAAACAAGTACCTAACTCGACACCGATTTATGATATGGCGCTTTCGTTTATGGCTTCTTCTGAAGATCCAATTAGTGGAGGTCGTCATAAGGTCATTGGCAGTGAAGACCTCTTAATACCTCCTCAGACAAGTACCATTGCAAGTCACCTACCTAAAGCAGTTGGTACCGCATTTGCAATTGATCGTGCGAAAGATTTAAATCTTTCTGAAAGTAAGCTAGATAACAGTAGCATCGTTATCTGCAGTTTTGGCGATGCTAGTGCCAATCATGCTACCGCATTATCTGCTTTTAATACTGCTTGTTGGATATCGAGCCAAGGTGGGCATGTGCCAATTATTTTCATATGCGAGGATAATGGGATAGGTATATCAGTTGCCACTGAAAAAGATTGGATTGAAAACAACTTTTCAAATAGGTATGGTCTTGAATATATAAAAGTAGATGGATTGGACTTGGTTGATTTAATTGTTAAATCAAAAAATGCTGAAAAAATTTGTAGAGTAAATAGGGGACCTGTTTTTTTACATATGAAGACCATTAGGCTAATGGGTCATGCTGGCTCAGATATAGAGGTAGGATATAAGAGCCTAAAAGAAATAGAAGAAGATGAAAAAAATGACCCTTTATTACATTCCGCAAGAATAATGATTGAAAATAATTGCCTTTCCAAAACAGAAATTCTATCTCTTTATGAACAAAGCCGTAAACAAATAGGTAAAGTTTTTGAATATGCAATTTCTAGACCAAAGCTAAAAAAAGCAAAAGAAGTAATGTCTTCAATTATATCAAGTAAGCATATTCGATCTCGTCCAAAGCATCTTTCCCCAATTAAGAGGGAAAAAGTATTTGGTAAAGAGTTTAATAGGATATCCATTCCTCAGCATATGGGGAAATTGATTAATTATGCTTTGACAGATATTCTTTTGCAGTATCCAAATACTGTTGTTTTTGGTGAGGATGTTGCTCAGAAGGGGGGTGTGTATCATGTCACCGCAGATCTTTATAGGCAATTCGGTGTCCGAAGAGTATTTAACAGTCCTCTAGATGAGACATCCATCATTGGTTTTGGACTTGGTCTGGGACATAATGGGTTTGTTCCAATTCCAGAGATCCAGTTTCTTGCATATTTACATAATGCGGAGGATCAGTTAAGGGGAGAGGCTGCTACACTACCTTTCTTCTCTGAAGGTCGATTTACTAACCCTATGGTATTACGAATACCAGGATTGGCATATCAAAAAGGATTTGGGGGCCACTTTCATAATGATAACTCTCTTACAATATTTAGAGATATACCAGGTTTAATCTTAGCCGTGCCGTCTAATGGCGCAGATGCAGCAAAAATGCTCAGAACTTCTGTACGTGAAGCTTATGAAAATGGGAGAGTTGTTATTTTTATAGAACCTATTGCCCTATATATGACAAGAGACTTGTATACTGAGAAAGATGGGAAATGGCTAAATGTGTACCCTGATATTAAAGAAGAAGTGGCAGTAGGCGAATTCAGGACCTATGGTAATGGCAGATCCTTGACTATAATCACTTATGGCAATGGCCTTTATCTTTCTCTAAAAGCGAAAAAAACTATTGAGTCTAAGACAAAAAAGAAAATAAAGGTGATTGACCTCAGATGGCTTTCACCAATTAATGTACCCAAAATAATGGGAAGCATTAGGAGATGTAATAAAATTTTAATTGTGGATGAATGTAGAAGAACAGGATGTCATGGTGAAAATATTTACTTGAAACTCAGTCAAAACTCAAATAAAAAACTCAATATTAAACTTCATGCAGCTGAAGACAGTTTTATCCCACTAGGCGCATCTGCTACTGCTACTCTTCCAAGTGAAGAATCAATTATCAATAGTGCAATGGACTTATTGAATGAGTAAAAAAAGAATTGTAGTAATTTGTCCTGGGAGAGGCTCCTACACAAGAGAGACAAGTAATTATCTTAAAGAGTACGGTGCTCCTATAAATAAATCAATCCAGTGGATGGATGATCAGCGTGAAACTCAAGGACTACTTTCATTGACTAATCTTGATAGGCAAAACTTTAAAGCAAGAACTCACATGGTTGGTGAAAATGCTTCTTCGCTGATTTATGCCTGCAGTTTCTCAGATTTCATGAGTATTGATAGAAACAAATATGAGATTGTATCTGTACTAGGAAATTCAATGGGGTGGTATACTGCTTTAGTTTTGTCTGGAGCAGTGTCATGGGAAAATGGATTTCACCTAGTCAATACAATGGGTTCAATGATGAAAGATGAGCTTATTGGAGCTCAAATGATATACCCAATAGTAGATGATAAATGGAATGTTGATCAAAATATGAAAGACATAGTCATGTCAGAATTATCTAATGCAGGAGCATATTTATCCATCAATTTAGGTGGCTTTATTGTGATTGGAGGAGATAAATCAACCCTAAAAAAGCTATCAAAAATTCTTCCAGTAAAGGATAAATATCCACTTATAATACCCTATCATGGTGCTTTCCATACCCCTTTGCTTGAATCAATTCCTCAATCAGCAAGAAAATTAATTGATCCATCTATTTTTAATAAACCATCTATCCATTTAATTGATGGAACAGGTAAAGTATGGTCACCTTATGCAAGCGATCCAAATCAAATAATGGAATACACACTCGGTTATCAGGTACAAAACACATTTGATTTCACTTCATCCGTTACAGTTGCCTTAAAAGAATTTTGTCCTGACAAGGTATTACTTTTGGGTCCAGGTAACTCATTAGGTGCTCCTGTAGGTCAAATATTAATTGGAAATAACTGGCTTAGTTTGAAATCTAAGCAAGAATTCTCAAACCATCAGCTCGCAGATCCGTTTATGATATCTATGGGTTTAAGCGATCAAAGGAAGATGCTGTAATAAGCAAATAAGCTATCTATTTCAGAAATAGTAACTTCTTAGAAAACATTTTAGCTCCTTTGGTTATCTTTAAAAAATAGTAGCCTGATGCGTTTGTGTTATCTAATCCCATTTTTATATTTATTTGACCAAGTGAAGAAGGGTAGACTGTTTTTGATTTTATAGTACGACCCGTAAGGGAGACTATATCAATCTTTATAGGCATTAACTTTGTATCGATATTTAAGCTGATTGTAAAGTTTGAGTTAAAGGGGTTTGGATACACCTTATTCAGTTCAAATGAGTTAATTGCTATAGGATTAGATAGACTAAGTAATTCATTTGGTAACCCAGGTGTTGGTGTTAGATATTCCCATTGATCATTATACCCTCCATTAAAAACTCTGCCATATGAAATATCTTGTTGTTGGGCTGGGAAGGCAATTGAATCTAGCACTGTTACTCCGTCAGGATGAATTAGACCAACAAACTCACCTCCAGAAGACAATTTAAAGTTTGAATGAAGGCCACCTTGTTCTTGATCCTCATCACACCAAATTAAAATGTAGTTGTTTGGAGGGATAACAGAAGCAGAGTCGGGAAACTTCCACTTAGTAAGATTATCTCTTTTATCTGTTAAATAATGGTTTGCTAAATCTACCTGCAGATCTCCATCATTCAATATTTCTATCCAGTCATCATATTCTCCAGCTTCATCCGTATTTGTAACTACATTTCTTGCTAGTAGTTCATTAATTAATACAGGTTGATAGGCAACTGGATCCAATACCTGAAAAGATTTATAGCCATAAATAGGAAATCGTTCTTCATGGTTTCCATTTGATGAAAAAATGTACCATTCATATTCACCAGATTCGGAAGGAGTAAACTCAGAAACCCAGCGATCATGATCCTCAACTCTTTTAGTCCCCAAAATGGGATCATACGTTAGTGGCAAAGAATCCCATTCATTATTATCACGACGATAGAAAAAGTGGGCATCTTGAATATTGCCCCATATGCAAGCACTGACATCCACAGGCTCCCCAAGTATGTTAATCTCTCTTTCAATAGACGCTTCATAAATGATTGGATTATTACCATCAAAAACGATTTGTTGATTTAAGGATTCCTTTCTTGATGCAATAAATTCTAGAATGCCTTGTTTTACATGCGCATTTTCATAGTCACTGCCATAACTATTCAAAAAATCACTCATGCTAAAGTCATAGTCTAATGTTCGATAGATATCGTATTCCGCCGCGGAGTATAAATAGTCTGAAAAATAGTTTAATGTTTGGTAAATACTATCCAGATTGAATAATTGTTCATCATAAAATTGTAAAAAGTGAGAAAATAAATTCCTATACCTATCTTGAGAAAATATGTAATCAGTTAGAGGGCGGCCATCTTGATCAATGACAGGGTATTCATAAGGATCAATGGTAGACCATTCAATATTAAACCAGTCAATACTAAATGAGTTATCATAATCATATGGTATCCAGTATATCAAATCTTTATCAGGATCATGATAAAGATAAAAATTATTTCTGAGGAAACGATAATCATCCCAGCTACCTGTTAGTATGTTCATTGCAAAATATTGTAGAGTTGTTTTTATGTCTAGAACCATTTCTAATGAATCTGGACTCTGATGAATAACTTTGATTAATCTGGCTAGCTTTGAATAGTCATACTCATTTCTATTTGTTTTTAATTCATAGGGTCTTGTCTCATTATAGTATGGATGATAATCTTCTGCATCTTGACCTCTATAGGTTAAATCTGCAGGCCAGATACATTTCCATAGGTTTCCATTATCATTATCAAAATTTTTTGAAATGAATGTATCGTCAATATGCTCAACGGAGAGGTAGAGACCAAAATATTCGTTATTAATATATAATGTGACATGAGATGCTCTACTACTTTTCATGCCAATATCTTGGTAAAAATCCCAACATAATTTAGAGCGAACAATTGATGGGTCATTATGCTCGCCGTTCAAGTTTAGTTTTTCTAGATTATAGAAATTGCGTCCTCTAATAAAATGATTAAAGTCAACTTTAAATGATTTTTTTTCTGATCCTCGCGAGGTGTTGCCACGTATTCTAAAACCGATAGAGTCAATGGTTTCATCAATGAAGGAATTTTGAAATTGAAATGTAGCAACATGCAAGGAATCGCTTTCTACATTATCGTACATCCACTCAAGATCTTCAGGGTCAATGGTAATATGGATATAGCCTAAATCTGATTCATCATACACCTTCCATGAATCATCAGAAAAAACAAAACTCGATAAGAAGATGACAACAAATAGAAATTTTTTAAAAATTAAGAATAAGGTAAATAGTAGTTTTTCATTCATTTTGTATTTTATAAACTACAAAACCATTGGGCGAAATCAATTGCTCCGATGACTTTTTATCACGGATAAGAATTTCGTTTGATACTTCCTTATTAAGTGGCTCTTTTTCATTTGAAAGGTTTAAAATAATATGATAGGTATTCTCATTGTCCCATCTCTTGTAGCCTATTAAACCTTCAGTGTAACTATTTAAAAATTCAAGGTTAGTGTTATTGCTCCAAAAAGCAGGATGCATTCTTCTTAAGGATATTAGTTTCTTATAAAAATTCTCATCTGGAAAAGTACCCCAATCGATTGTATCCTTTTCAAAAAATTTCAACCTTTTATTTAATCGAGCTTCTTGACCAGAATATATCATGGGTATTCCAGGTAATGTGAACAACATAGTTGATAATGGATACACTTTTTCCTTGAAGTGTTGAACCATTATCCTGTTCCAGCTGTTTTCATCATGATTATCTAAAAAGTGCATTTTTAATGCGCCTTCAGGATATTTTTTTTTTGGGTTTTCATAAAAATCACGAATGTCCTCTACCTTTTTGTCACCTTTAGAGACATCTTTTAGAATATGATAAAGTTGCCAACTATAATCCGCTTGGAAACCTTTGTTCAATAATTCTGGATCTTCCCATTCGGCTAGCATAAAAATTGGCTTGATTGACCTTAGCTTATTTATTGTGGCCTCCCAGAAATCTGAAGGTACCATGCCCGCAACATCGCATCTAAAACCATCAATGTCAAATTCTTTAACCCAATATTCCATTGCGTTAGCCATATAGCTTCTTAAATCAGAGCTAGAAAAGTCTAAATCATAGACGTCACTCCAATCAGTACCTTGTGGAGGTTGAAAATCCCCACTTTTATTTCTGGTATACCAATCAGGATTCTCAGATACCATAGCATTATCACATGCCGTATGATTTGCGACCCAGTCAATGATAACGTACATCCCCATTTTATGAATCTCATCTACAAGAGATTTAAATTCTTTCTTAGTCCCAAACTCTGGATTTATATCAAGATAATCTTTTACAGAATAATAACTTCCTAATTCACCTTTCCTATTTTTTTCACCAATAGGGTGGATAGGCATAAACCATAAAACACCGACCCCCATTTCTTTGAGTCTCGGAAGATGCTTTCGGAAAGACGCGAAAGTACCCTCAGCGGTGTATTGCCTTAGGTTTACCTCATAAATTGTTTGATTATTTATCCATTCAAGGTTCGAGGAACTCAAATTTATACCTCCACAACATATGAAAAAAAAAGATAATAATAAGATATATGTATGTTTCATTCTCTTACTAATAGTACGCCACTTTTTGGTTCTAAAATAAATTTTCCATTATACAATTCACTGGTAGTTTGATCTGAGGTGCCAATCAATAAACTCCAAATTCCATCTGGTAAGACAATCTCTATTTCTTCTTTATTATCGCCATTTATGTAGGCAATCATTGCCCCATTGAAACCATATCCCAAACTAAATTCATTTTTGAAATTGTAAAATGAAATGTCTTGGGAACGAGTTTTTCTTAACTGAGGATATTCTTTTCTTATTTGGATTAGAGCTTTATAAAAATCAACTAAATCTTGATTTTGGTTTAATTCGTCCCAATTAACCCAATTTGTTTCATTGTCTTTATTGTATGAGTTTGGGTCCATTTTATTCTTATTTGCATCTGGGGCTATTGTTTCTGCTATGACTTTAGAATGACCCCATTCTTGTCCCTGATGGAATAATGGTACTCCTTGACTTGTAAATAAAATAAATGCAGCAAGTTTGTTCATCTTATTTAATATCGGAGATAGTGAAATGTGGCTTAATTTATCTGTAATAAGATCATCCTTTTTATTTTCCCCACTCGACAACCTAAGAAAATCACTGAAGCAGTAATCATCGTGTACCTCTAAAAAGTTAATGGCATGATGTGATCTCTTATAAACACCACCACTAATTTTAGAGGTACCGGCAATGATTGACATTAAATCATTCTTGTCCTCATTTGGTCTATACGATCCAAAAAGAAACCCTTTTTTTTCATAATCATGTAGATCTCCTCGAATTACATCTCTAAAATGGGCATTGAATGATCCCCATTCTATTTCTGAGAATTCTTCGCTCCGATTGTCCCAGGCCTCTCCATAAATAATTACACCTGGGTTTATAGATCTTAGTTCATTAGAAATGAGTTCGGCAGTTTCTAAGGAAAGTAGATGAGCCTGATCAAATCTAAATCCATCGATATGGTACTCCAGCATCCAATATTTTAAACTTTCAATAACATATTGCTGCACGTGTTTGTTATCCATATCCAAAAGGTTACCACAACATTGGCTAACATAATTTCCTTTCTCATCTAAATGAAAGTATAGATCTTTATCAATAAATTTTAGAGGGTGCCAATCGTAGTTTGAAACATGGTTAACAACCACATCAAGAATAACTGCAATATCACTTTTATGTAATTCTCGTACTAGTTCTTTGAACTCTTTTACAGCTCTTCCATCTTTTCCATTCCAGCTACCAATGTTTCTGTTACCATCTGATGCATAGTAACTCTCTGGAGCCATGAAAAAGGTCGGCATATATCCCCAGTGATTTCTTTCATATGGGTTCCAATCATTAAACATACCATCGGCTCTCTCTTTAAAGGGGATTTCTATATTTGCGTAGTCCCAGATAGGCAAAAATTGAATTGCGTTTATACCCATTCTTTTTAAATGTACAATCCCACCATTTTGATCATTTTCAATAAACCCTTTATAGGTACCAGGAGAGGAGGCTCCAGAGGAAGGGTGTTTAGTCATATCTCTCAAATGCGCCTCATAGATTATAAGATCTATAGGATCATAATTTTTCCAAGTATCTCCCTGCCAGTCAAAAGATTCATCAACTACCAAGGTCTTAGCAACATGCCTCCAAGTATTTTGAGTAATGGCTGCTTTTGAGTATGGATCTGCAATGATTACGCTGTCTTCATTGACAGGGCCAGATAATTTATAACCATAGATTGTCCCCACACCTAAGCCGTTAATAAAAATGGTCCAATCACCATTTCCATCAGGCGACATTTCATGTGCAGCTCCATTTTGATCTTCTGGATTATCAAAAATGATTAATTGAACTTGGTTGGAACTTGGAGCATGTATTCTAAATTCGATTCCATCCTTTTTTAAAAAAGAACCGTAACTGAGCTTTTGATTTATATATGTATCAGCACAAGATTGAATGGAAAAAAGAGCAATACCAATAAATGCGCAAATAATTCTCATGCTCTTGTTCTATTTCAGGTACAAGACTTTTTTATTTGTAGTTCTATTTTTTGACGATAATGATACAAAATACAACCCGGTTGCTACTGCATCTCCGTTGTTATTTTTTGTATCCCAAATGAGTTGATGTTGTCCGGGATATTTTTGTTCACTTTTAAAACTTTTGATGACTTTCCCACTCAAATCATAGATGGTGGCATGAATATTAGATGCGTTTTTTATGTTATAACGGATATTTAATTTCCCATTAAAGGGATTTGGATAGCACTCCGCTATTTCAAATTGATCTGGGACTGATTTGTTTGATGAGGGGATTGCTAGTTGGTAGTCTCTATTGGTAAATACAATCGCTGATTTAGCAGGGATAGAATATTCATTATAGTAATTGTCTTCGTCAACTATAATTACATTTGCGGGGCTTAATACATCATGCCAGGTTCCTGAAGATAAAAAGGGCACATTTTCTATAGTTCTTTCCAAAGATGAAAAATTAGCGACTACAACAACTTGATCATCATTATTATTTGGTGATTCATCCTTGTATCCATAAACGATCACCTTTTGACTTGTGTATCGATATAGATCATAGAAAGTTCCTTCATAAAATGCGGGATTAGATTTTCTAAGTCTGGTTAACTTTGAATAATGCTCTAGGTGCGATTGTCCAATGTCTGTATCCAATAGTGACCAATCTACTGGGCGATATTGCAATTTTTCATCATCGTAGTTACCATTATTATCATCATCATCCCAACCAGTCTGGAGTCCAAATTCCTGGCCCTGGAAGAGCATTGGGATACCAAGTGATGTAAAAAGTATTGTCGCATAAAACTTGTCTCGACTTCGCGCTTCTTCTATGGAATAACTATTAAAAGTTACCATCTCCTGTAAAATAGATTGCTCATCATGACTCACCATGTATTTTACCGCTTGTGTACGGATATTATAAGGGTCACCCCAATCTGAGTATTCATGCAAGCCAACAATCTGTCTCATAATGGACATGGTTGATAGGCTTTGACCGTGTACATCATTAAGCAGTCTGTCATGAAAGCTATCATGCCATCCGGAGGATAAATTTGTGTTTTCAATCAGCCATGGGTTTGATGGTAAATGTTCTGCAATCTGGTAGACTGTAGGATCGTGGTCTCTGAGTGCAGTTGACCAAGCAGGTATTCCGTACTCTTGCTGCTGCATATCCCAGCCAATCATGTACATGGCGTCAAATCTAAATCCATCTACTCTGTACTCATCCACCCAGATTTTGTTTACTCTATTAATATAGTCTATGGTGCTTGGATTAAAATGGTCCCAGTCTAACATTCCCCAGGATCCTTCTGCTTCATTTGGATTTAGATCTGTATGCAGCTTAATATATGGGTTTAGATCGTAGTCCGGTTGTATCTCCCAAATCGGGCTGGTTGATTTAATATGATTCCACACTAGATCTATAATTACTGCTATACCTCTTGAATGCGCTTCGTCGACTAGCCTCATAAACTCTTCGGGTGTTCCATAGTTTTCTTCTACTGCTGACATAAGTTGAGGGTCATAGCCCCATGAATGGGTGCCAGGGAATTCAGTGATAGGGAGTAATTCAATCGCGTTTATTCCTGCTATTTTCAAATGATCTAACCTCTCGATTACATCTAAAAATGTTCCCTGTCCATTACCCTGAGCAGAAAAATCATCCACATGTAATTCGTAGATGATAAGTGTATCTAAAGATGGCCTAACATAGTCATTCGAACCCCAAATAAAATCATCAGCGGTAGATATTCCACCTGGACCTATTTCTATTCTTGTTTTTCCATTTGTGAGTCTTCTAGAAAAGGGGTCAGCAATCCTGTTGCCATTAATAAGAAGGTATTCGTATTCGTATTCACCATTTGGGAGCTCTAGCTCAATCCACCATGTATCCTGGATATTTGGATCTTTGTACATTGTTAACGCTTCAGGTTCTTCTGAGGTATTCTCTGAGCTATTGACAACTACCCTCATTACTGGTTGAGATGGCGCATAGACAGCTAGAAACATAGAATTGTTTATCCATGTAGGACCTAAATCAATTCCATCTGGCATCGGAGACTCAATAATTTCTATAGCACCAAAGTCATAAACCGTATTCCAGAAGCCAGAGATATATGCCTGCACCCAGATGGGATCGTAAACGGATAGGGGTGGACTGAAAGGAATATACAAAACACCATTGTCTTGATAATACTCTGCACCAGTAAGAGTATCACCACCAATTGCATATCGTATGGAGTCAACACCTTCGGAAGCGAAGATACCCATGCTAAATCCAGTTACCTCTCCAGTATTATTTAGGTGCCGAGCTTCCTGAAATAAGAGAGGGTCATTAACCTCTAAGATTGAATTAGTCCAGTTGTCATCTGTTGTCAATGGATTAAGTGGGTCAGGTATCCAGGTATAGTCAGACCCAGATGAATTATGATGAAAATGAATCTTATATTGATGCTCGTCACCTACATTTAGTGAGTATGTTTTTTCATAAGAATCGGTAGTCTGGTTGTAGTCCATTCTTGAAGTAGCACTTGGGCTAATCACTCCATTTGAATTTGGCCCCCAGTCATTTGATGTGCCGCTTGGCATGGTTCCAGGAATAAAAACCCTAGTAAAGTCATCATTAGGTCCAGCAACATATCGGAAAGTGACATCTAGAGATTGCCCACATACAATGGAAATAGATAGTAAAAATAATCTTATCAAGAGTCGACTTTGACTTCACTTGAAAGATGTCTAAACCAAAACCAATATAAACCTGCTGAAAGAATAAGTAGTAGTATTGATAAATTTAAAACGTTCGACCATTGCTTCAGGACGATCATCATTCCTGTCAAAAAAAGAACAACCTGCCAAGGGACTGCAAAAAAAGTTGCAATGATATCTCTTCGATTTTCCAAATTTATCTTCTTTAAAATATTATCAGGTAACTGGTTGCGTACCGTATCCCACAATCCAAAAGGGCGAGTTACCTTATAAAAATTAAATAAAACTTTCTTGTCCGTAGGCGCTGTAAAAAATGTACCTATTAAACAGCCAACTAAGGAACTTCCGCTGGCTATCAAAAAGGAGGTGTATTCTGGGATAGGGCCTCCAAATGCCTTGGTCAGAACAGCAGCAATCATTCCAAAGGCGGTTCCAACTGCGAAGCCATATCCATTAAATCTCCACCAATACCATCGTATTACTTGCGGAATAAACATTCCAGCACCAATTCCCATGGTAATCCAGCCCCAGATTTCATTGATATTCTTAATCGTAAGACTGAATAATAATGCCAGTGCAACTATGACTAAAGATGCAACTCGTCCCTGGAACATTAAATCTCTTTGTGTTGCATTGGGTCGCAGATATGTTTGATATAGGTCTTTTACCCAGTAGGCTGCGCCTGCATTGACAGTGGAATCAAAAGTAGACATCGCAGCTGCCATCAACCCTGCCATAAGTAGCCCTTTTATACCCGTAGGTATATAATGTTTGATCACAGTTGGTAACACTAACTCAGGATCGGCTATGACGTTATACTCAGGATTTAGTCCATGGTGAATTCCTAACATAGCAAAGGATGCAATTAGAGGCCAACGAAAAGCTAGAAGAGAAGTCCAAAACAAAGATAAAAGGCCAGCTTCTCTATCACTTCTTGCAGCAAAATATCGTTGCAACATATACCCTCCAGCTCCGCTTGACCCTTCCAAGGTTACTTTAAAAAGATAAAACATAATAGCAATGCCGAATAGATTGTATATCTCAAATGTGGATCCAGCAGGCATGTTCATCTCATTTGGAGGAGTTATTCTAGACCACTCAGATAGAGAAGTCTTTATAGTGGTAAACGAACCATCCAGCATGGGAACAGATACCATAAATTCTTCAGGTAGGTCTACAAGGCTCATCGCCATTACTGAAATATATATGATAACTGCAAAAATGAAAATCCCCTGAAATACATCTGTCCATACAACTCCATATAAACCACTCGCTACTGTATAAATCGTTGCTAAAACAACCATAATTAAAGAGGCGTAAATTGGTTCAATTTCCAAAAATGATCCCACGAATTTTCCAGCTCCGATTACAAAATAGGTCACCATTGCAACAGTCATTATAATTGAGGAAAATGCAGCAATGATTCTTGCGGTGTCCCCCTCTCGATCAGTTCCAAACCTGAAATGCATCCATTCTGCTTGTGTCATCACTCGAGATCGTCTATTCCATTTACCCATAAAGACCATTAAAAAAGCCATAATGAGAGTCACGCCTCCACGTATTTCAATAAAAAACCCCTTTGTTCCAAGGGCATAGATGAACGCGGTGTTAATCATTGTACCAGCGATATCAGTATTCGAAGCCATTCCAGAAGCGCCAAGAACCCACCAAGGTAATTTTCGGTCTCCCAAGAAATAGGAATCGATATCTCTGGATGCCCTTTTTTGTAGCAAAAGTCCAACAACTACAATTGCTAATAAATAGACAGTGATGATTATAAGGTCTAGTCTTTCCATATTACACGTATCTATAACTTATAATATTGATTTTTGTAATCCATTACCATTCTGTGTGATGTATAACTAATGCCTGTTTTAATAGATTCTTTCATCATATCTGACCAATCATCTTGATCACCGTAGTATGAGGGGATTACACTATTTTCTATAAGATTATATAGATGATCTGCATCCAATTCATCTGATATTTCATCAGGATTTCCTACTGCCCAGCCGTTTATCCCATTTACGCAACCTTCTGACCACCAGCCATCTAGAACGGATAGGTTTGGTACGCCATTTAATGATGCCTTCATTCCACTGGTACCGGATGCCTCGTTGGGCCTAAGGGGCGTATTGAGCCAGACATCTACTCCGGATGTTATTAAACGTCCAAGCCACATATTATAGTTCTCTAAGTAAATAATTTTGATATGGCCAGTAAAGTATTTGGAGTTTTTAACAATATTTTTAATTAGCGATTTCCCGCCCTCGTCTCTAGGATGTGCCTTCCCTGAAAAGATTATTTGTATTTTACCTTTTCCTATATCTATCAGCCTATCTACATCTTTAAAAATAAGTTGAGCTCTTTTATATGTTGCCGCTCTTCGTGCAAAACCAATAGTTAGCGTATCTATATCCAAGGCTTTTGATAGTTGCGAATTTGCATAGGCCAATAATCGTTTTTTACTCTGCCTATGAGTTGCTCTTAGAACTGGGTTTGGAATCTTGTCTATATTATATAGTTGTCGAGGGTCTGATCTCCAATCTTTAAAATTAACATCAAATAATTCTTTATTCGGTCCGCTCATCCAATAAACATGATGAACACCATTTGTTATATGACCGATATCTTTCCAACTAAATTGATCTCTGGCTACATGCCCATGAAGTTCAGATACCCCATTTGCTGAATTACTAAAATATAAGCCAAGCTCTGTCATATGGAATACACCGTCTTGGACTAGAGAGGGCAGTTTTAACCCTTTTGGTAGAAGACCCTTGAGTAATTTTTCTACACGTGAATAGGAAAAATGATCATGGCCTGCAGGCACAGGTGTATGAGTTGTAAAGTGACATTGTTCTCTTACCCTTTTTTCGTCACCTTGATACTTTTCAAGTAGGTCTAGGACCAAAAATGAGCAATGTCCTTCGTTCATATGATACTTTTGTATCGACTTTTGGCCAAGGGCGTCAAGCAATTTCATTCCACCGAAACCTAAAATAGCTTCTTGTAAAATTCTATGATCCTTATCACCCGAATAAAGCCTTAAGGATATGATTTGGTCGTCGGGAAAATTTTCTTTACAGTCCGTATCTAAAAAGTAGACTGGTAATTTGTGACCATTAATGCCTATGTAATTATATTGATATACTTCAATAAATACATCCCTCTCCCTGAGGCGCAACTTAAATGTTAAATCTATCTTGTCAAGTAATGGATAGGGATCAAATTTTGGATAGGTTTCTGTTTGATTACCATCTTCATCAATCCGCTGCTTAAAGTAACCTTCCTTGTAAAGTAAAGTAATTGCGCACATATTCAATCCAATATCAGCTGAGGATTTAATATGGTCGCCTGCTAATATGCCTAAGCCACCACTATAGGTAGGTATGCTTCTAGATAATCCAATTTCTGCCGAAAAATATGCTATATCAAATTGATGCTTCATCCTCTATTCGATCCCATTGTATAATTTCTCATTCTCTTAATCTTGGAGCTATCAAGTTCAGATCGATCCATTCTCCAGGACCAGTTTTTTTTACTTACGGTGCCGGGTTTATTCATTCTAGCATTTGAGCCCAATCCCAAAATATCCTGAATAGGAACAATAACCAAATAAGCATTTGAATGTAAAGAATATTCTATCATTGACCAATTAACTTCTTTTGAGTCTATGTTCAAAATACGTTTGACAGTTTCAAGTTCTTTTTTTGAGTAGTTTTTTCTAATATGATCATACCATCCAAATACTGTATCATTATCATGAGTACCTGTATACAGTACGGTCTTGTGTACATTGTACCATGCATTTTCGTTTCCGTTCAACATATATTGCACTATGCTCATACCAGGAATATCGTACTTTTCTCTTATCACTAGGGCATCTTTAGATGCCTCACCTAAATCCTCAGCTATTAAATTTACCTCTTTTAAAGATTTATATAACTTTTGCAATAGCTCCATCCCATTAGCTATTACCCACTTTCCCCTCCTAGCATCTTTATCAGCAATAGGTACTTCCCAATATTTAGCAAAACCATTAAAATGATCAATTCTTACAAAATCAACATTCTGCCTCAAGTATTTAATGCGTTCGATCCACCAAGTAAACCCTGATTTAGAGTGATTTTCCCAGTTGTAAATGGGATGTCCCCAAAGCTGACCAGAATCTGAAAAGTGATCAGGTGGAACACCTGATTGAAACAGCATTTTACAGTTTCCATCAAGTTTAAATAAACTTTTATTAATCCAAACATCAGCACTATTGAATGAGACATAAATCGGGATATCTCCAATCAGTTTTATTCCGCGCTGATTTGCATACTTTTTTAATTGTTTCCATTGTCGATCAAAAAAATATTGCAAAATTTTTATGTATTCGATTTCACTTTTAAATTGTTCTTTGACTTTTCTGACGTCTTCATTATGAATTTCTTTTAGATTCTTAGTCCAAAAAGACCAATTCCGTTTTTTTTGGATTCCTTTAATAACCATGAACAAGGCATAATCATTAAGCCAAAACTTTTGTTCATTACAAAAATCTTTATAATCAGAAAATTTTTGACCTTTCTTTAATTGAAAATTAAAAGCGGCTTTTTTTAATATGGGCAACTTCCAGTTTTTTACTTTTTTGAAATTAACTCGTTTTCTACTGAAGGTGGGGATAGGGTCTAAATCAGAACTTTTTATCAACTCATCTTCAACCAAGTCATCTAAACTTATAAGAAAAGGATTTTGAGCAAATGCTGAATTTGTATCGTAAGGGCTATTACATTGCTCAGGGTAATTAGTTGGTAAAATCTGCCAATAATCTTGGCCCATAGAAACAAGCTTATCGACAAACTTTTTTGATTCTATGCCAATTTCACCGATTCCATAAGGCCCTGGCAATGATGTTATATGCAATAAAACTCCGCTTGATCTATTTGGACTGGATTTTTTTTTCATCAAAATATATATATGCGCTTAAATTAATAACTATAAATTGAGTTACTAAACGGTAATTTTA
>CENX01198927.1_pt1 | contig 22850 bp, 20 predicted proteins | sample 361321 | NCBI WGS metagenome assembly CENX01 (sample SAMEA2619678, study PRJEB7988) | marine metagenome | isolation source: saline water (ENVO:00002010), including | reverse complement strand
CGGGCGGCTCTACTGCCCTTGCGGGTGGCTTAATTTACATGGGCGGTGGCACCCCCACCCAAATCGCCTGCGGCTTTGAAGATGATACCGAAGAAATGTTTAAGCATTTGATGATGGCATCGGGACCTAATGCTGACGAAGAGAAAGTTCGCCTGTACTGCGATCAATCACTTAATCACTATGACTGGCTTATCGAACAAGGGGTGGTGTTCAAACCCGAGCACTACCCGCATAAACACACGAATACACCGAACGAAGCGGCATTGATGACCACTGGCAATGAAGAAGCTTGGCCCTTTGTGGAGCATTCGAAACCCGCCCCTCGTGGCCACAAGCCACAAATTAAAGGTGACCACGGCGGCATCCCGTTAATGGAAAAACTCATTGCCTCAGCCCAATCTAAAGGGGTTAATATTATTTGTGATGCGAGAGCATTAACCGCCATTACCGACCATGGAGGAACTGTCAAAGGAATCGTTGTGCGTATTGATGGCGAGGAACAATGCATACATGCTAAGCGTGGTGTTATTCTCACTGGCGGCGGCTTTATCATGAATACGGATATGGTCAAACAATACGCGCCACGATTAGCACGAGGCAATTACCCTAACGGCAACCCCAATGATACCGGTGCAGGCATTCGAATTGGCATCGGCGCAGGTGGTAATGCAATTAATATGCATGAAGGTTTTACCTGTACACCGCACTATCCACCAAGGCAATTTTTAGAAGGCATTATTGTTGACGACACAGGTCAACGTTTCATTAATGAAGATGTCTATCACGGACGATTAGGAAGTGCTATTTTAGATCGACCCGATCGACGTTACTACTTAATCATTGATAGCCGACACTTTGAAATTCTTGAACGTCCACCCAAAGGCGGCTACAGCGTAGCCGGTGTTGGCGATACTGCAGAGGAATTGGAACAAGAGATCAACTTACCCGAAGGCACCTTAGTTAACACCCTAAAAACCTATAATCGCTTTGCCGTTGATGGAAAAGATCCGGTCTTTCATAAAGCCGAAAAATACCTAACGGGTTTAGACCAACCGCCCTATGCTGCCTTTGACTTAACCATTGGCAACGGCGCTTACTATGCAGTGATGACCTTTGGCGGATTAGATACTTTACCCACCGGTGAAGTATTAACCGTTGAAAAGCAGGTCGTCAAAGGGCTCTATTCAGCAGGCAGAAACAGCGCTGGATTACCTCGCTGCGCCGACGGCTATGCCAGTGGCATGAGTATAGGCGATGCGACATTTTTTGGGCGATTAGCAGGTCAATCGGCTGCAGCGAATCTATAAATATTCAACCAGTAAGCCGTTAAAATAGCGTTTATGATCAAATAAGCCTAACTAACACTAACCAAGCGCGCTTCAGAGGTTTTAATGACTTCACCTTTTGACAGCATCACCATTGGGCCACTGACACTGCGTAATCGGTTTATTAAATCTGGCGCCAATGAGGCGATGTCACGGGACGGTGTGCCGACCAAGGCCATGTTAAAACATCATGGCGATCTTGCTCGTGGCGGCATCGGCATGACGACTGTTGCCTATGGCGCAGTGAGCGAGGTCGGCCGAACGCTGGCCAATCAAATCGTGATGAGCGAATCTTCGCTAAAAGATTTAACCGCCCTGACACAAGAAATCCATCAGCACGGTGCTGCTGCTTCAATTCAGATTACACATGGCGGCTCATTTGTAACCGGCTTGAAAGTCAAAGGGGCGACCATTAGCTCAAGTTCAGGTATTAATAAAGCCGGCTTACTCAGCGGTAACTTTTGGCAGCGCGCCATGAAAGAAAGTGATATGCAAGCGGTGATCAATGCCTTTGTTGATGCCGCTCATATTGCGCGACGGGCTAAATTTGATGCCGTCGAAATTCATATGGGCCATGGCTATCTGCTGAACCAGTTCATTTCACCACTAAGCAATAAACGCCGCGACAAATACGGTGGCAGCGCTGAAAATCGTGCACGCTTTCCCGCTCGCGTTTTGGCCGCCGTCAAACAAGCAGTGGGCAAAGACTTGGCCATATTAGCTAAAATCAATGTCGCTGACGGCGTTCGTGGAGGCGCAACAGCAGCTGATGGCGCTATCACTGCGCAAGTTCTTGAGCAAGCCGGCGCTGATATGCTGGTGTTGTCAGGTGGCCGAAACATGGAATCGACGTGGTTTATGTTTGGCAGCCCCATCAACCAACAAGCCATAGCTGACGTTTTAAAAAATCCCATTTCACGCTTACTGATGAAAGCCGCCGCACTCTCGACACCCAAAGAATTAACTTTCAAGGAAATGTATTTTCACCAATACTCTATGCAAATTCGCCAAGCGGTAACTCTACCTTTAGCTTATTTAGGCGGTGTAAAATCACTAGCGAACGCTGAAAAGGCAATAGCTGATGGGTTTGAATGCGTCGTCATGGCAAGAACATTACTACACGATACTGGGTTAGTGAATAAATTCAAATCAGGCGAGATAAGCCAGTCCGGTTGTGACAACTGTAATGCGTGTGTAGCTTATATTTATCATCAAGCAGGTACTTGGTGCATAAAAACACCAGCAAATGATCCAGCGATTAATGAGATCCCTGCTAGTAAATAGCATTTTTAAAATATTAATAAATTTCTTCTACAAAATTAAGAGCATAAAAATCTCAATGAAATCCCCTTTTGACAACATCACTATTGGGCCAATGACACTGCGCAATCGATTTATTAAATCTGGCGCTAATGAAGGAATGTCTAGAAATGGCATACCAACCAAGGCTATGTTAAAACATCACGGCGATCTTGCTCGCGGTGGTATTGGTTTGACAACGGTTGCATATGGCGCAGTAAATGAAGTTGGCAGAACACTGCCCAATCAAATTGTGATGAGGGAGTCCTCAGTAAAGGATTTAAAAGCATTAACTGACGAAATTCATAGTCATGGTGCAGCCGCCTCGATACAAATTACCCATGGCGGTCCATTGGTGATGGGATTAAAAGTCAAAGGGTCAACAATTAGTTCAAGCTCAGGGATCAATAAAGCTGGCTTACTCAGTGGTAACTTTTGGCAACGCGCAATGAAGGAAAGTGATATGCAAGCGGTAATCGATGCCTTTGTGGGTGCTGCTCATATTGCGCAAAAGGCTAACTTTGACGCTGTTGAAATCCATATGGGCCATGGCTACCTTCTTAATCAATTTATTTCGCCACTGAGCAATAAACGTCGCGACCAGTACGGTGGAAATGCCAAAAATCGTGCACGCTTTCCGGCACGCGTGTTAAAAGCAGTCAAAGAGGCTGTCGGCAAAGACTTAGCCGTATTAGCTAAAATCAACGTGGCTGACGGTGTTCCAAAAGGAGCGACAGCGACTGATGGGGCGATCACTGCGAAAATCCTTGAGCAAGCAGGCGCCGACATGTTAGTTCTATCGGGTGGCCGAAACATAGAATCGACATGGTTTATGTTTGGTAGCACAGTAAGTCAAGAAGGCATCGCAAGAGTTCTAAAAAGTCCAATCTCACGTTTAATAGTAAAAGCAACTACTCTTTTGAAACCTAAAAAAATAATATTTCAAGAGATGTACTTCCACAAATACTCTATGCAAATTCGAAAAGCTGTTAGCCTGCCTTTGGCCTATTTAGGAGGCGTGAAATCATTGGCTAATGCGGAAAAAGCAATCGCCGATGGATTTGAATGTGTAGTCATGGCAAGGGCATTAGTCCACGACGAAGCATTAGTGAATAAATTCAAATCAGGCGAGATTACACGGTCTGGCTGCGATAATTGCAATAAATGTGTAAATTACATTCATCATCCAGGTGGAACTTGGTGTATTAAAAGACCAGCTAATGATCCTACGATTAATGCGATACCGGCCAGCCAATAAATGCCGATAAAATAAAAACAATTACTTAAATTTAGGTGGTAATCCTGGCATGCCACCCATGCCACCAGGCAGGCCCCCGCCGGCTGCACCGAGGCCACGCATCATGTTTGCCATGCCACCGCCTTTCATTTTTTTCATCATTTTTTGCATTTGTTTGTGCTGTTTGAGCAAGCGATTTAAATCCTGTAACTGAGTGCCTGAACCTTGCGTGATACGTCGCTTGCGAGAGCCATTCAAAATGTCTGGATTACGTCGCTCCTTCGGCGTCATCGAATTAATAATCGCTTCCATTTGGCCAAACTGTTTGGTCGCTGCCTGTTGCTCGGCTACTTGCGCTAAACCCGACATCCCCGGCATTTTATCGAGCATGCTACCGACGCCACCCATGTTATTCATTTGCTGCAACTGATCGCGAAAATCAGCTAAATCAAAACCCTTACCGCGCTTAATCTTTTTCGCCAATCGGTTCGCTTTACGCTTATCAATTTTTTGCTCGGCCTCTTCGATCAGCGACATTATGTCACCCATACCTAAGATTCGCGAGGCTAATCGATCAGGATGGAAAGGCTCTAAAGCGGTAGTTTTTTCACCCACGCCCAAAAACTTAATCGGCTTACCCGTAATCGAGGCCACCGACAGTGCGGCACCCCCGCGAGTATCCGCATCAATTTTGGTCAGAACTACACCGGTTAAGGGTAATTGTTGGTTGAAAGCTTGCGCGGTATTTGCCGCATCTTGCCCCGTCATTGCATCGACCACAAACAGTGTTTCAGCAGGTTTTAACGCCGCATGAAGACGACTAATTTCATTCATCATGTCGGCATCAATAGCCAATCGACCTGCCGTATCAACAATTAATACCTCTGTGACACTTCGCTTTGCTGCAGCTAATGCTTGCTCAACAATTGCCAATGGCTTTTGATCGCTGTCGCTAGGATGAAAATCAACACCCACTTCCTCTGCTAGTGTTGCTAATTGCTGAATTGCAGCGGGGCGATAAACATCGGCACTGACCACCATAACGCTCTTTTTCTGACTTTCTTTTAGGTGACGTGCTAATTTAGCCACCGAGGTTGTTTTACCAGCACCTTGTAAGCCCGCCATCAAAATAATGGCCGGCGGGGTAACCGAAATCGAGAGGCCTTGATTAGATTCACCCAAGGTGACTTCTAACTCAGCCTGAACAATCTTTAAAAACGCCTGACCGGGGGACAAGCTTTGACTGACTTCACTGCCTAAAGCACGCGTACGCACTCGTTCAATGAAATCTTTCACTACCGGCAGCGCTACATCAGCCTCAAGTAAAGCCTTACGCACCTCGCGCAGTGCGTCTTTAATATTGTCTTCGCTTAGGCGGGCTTTGCCGCTGACCTGGCGGAGAGACTGGGACAATCGTTCGCTGAGATTCTCAAACATATTAGAGGTATTCGCTTTCGTTGATAACAAATAGTAAAGTATACCCGAGACATGAAAATCACCCAAGTCTGCCATTCTTGATTCGTCAAAGCAGTCAAAAATCAGTAATTAACTCAATTGATCAAGGCAGCTGTGAGACGTGTGATTTTAAATGAGAATCCTTGTCATTTGTGCTCTTTTAAAATATAGTAAATAAGTCTTCATCCTACAACTAGCATATGACAAACTGTACTTCATCAGGTGAATAAAAGTGGAAAAACGCCATCAACTAACAGGACTATTTCTTCAATGACGATTTTGGCTAATTTAGCAACTCTAGCATGCATGCTATTTTATTTGATAGCCGTCATCCAGCTGCTGGCCAACCTGAATCAAACTTCTAAAACGGTCACTGATTCTAGTAGCCCGGTTCCTTTGCTGGGTTTAATTGGTGCAGTCATGCACTTTATTGTTATTTTGATCGATGCCCAACAAAACCAAGGATTAAGTAGCAGTTTTTTTGATGCCTTGTCAATTACAGCTTTTATCGTGGTAAGTATGTGTTTAATTGCACAAACGCGCTACCCATTAAGAGTCCTTTTTATCCCCATATTTTTAATTTCAATCGTCTGCGTGGCGATGGCAAACCGCGTATCTTTGCATATTCCTATTGTCGCCAGCTCACCTGGCATGCTAACCCATATTTTAAGCTCTATCATCGCCTATAGCTTGTTGTGTATCGCCGCACTGCAAGCAGTGGCTCTACAAATAATTGATTACAGCTTAAAGGAACGCAGCAACAGTATATGGCTGCGCGAACTACCACCGTTGCAAACGATAGAGACGCTACTTTTTCAATTTATCACCATAGGCTGGTTAATTTTGACGATTGCATTGGTCTCAGGTGGTATCTATATTGAGGACTTCTTCTCGCAGCACCTCGCTCATAAAACTATATTATCGCTACTTTCTTGGTTGTTATTTGGTTTATTGCTACTAGGTCGTCATCGCTACGGCTGGCGTGGCAGCCTTGCGGTTAAATGGACCTTAACTGCATTCGTAACCTTGGTCATGGCCTATTTCGGCACGCACTTTGTCCTCGAAATCATTCTAAAAAGAACCGTTTAAACATCGAATCTGACTCATCTATAACTCTGATTAGAATGTTCTATTTAGGCTTTTTAGTGGAAAAGCAAATTTAAACTTGCCAAAGAGGCCGCTTTTCTACAATATTATGTCTGTGCAATAATCTAGAGGTAAATAAGCCTTGGACGAAATTCCAATAAGCTGGCTGGGCATGGCATTAGTTTTTTTAATTCTATGTTCAGCATTTTTTTCAAGTTCTGAAACCAGCATGATGGCGCTTAACCGCTATCGCTTGAAACATCTGAAACAAAAAGGCCACCGTGGTGCCAGAAAAGCATCGCGATTACTTAACCGTCCAGATCGACTGATTGGTTTAATCCTTATTGGCAATAATTTAGTTAATATAGCAGCAGCTTCATTGGCTACGGCCATGGCCGTTAGACTCTATGGCGATGCAGGTTATATTATTGCAACGATTAGCTTAACCTTAGTGATTTTAATTTTTGCCGAGATTACACCTAAAACCTTTGCCGCTCTTTACCCTGAAAAAATCGCTTTTCCCGCATCTTACCTGCTACAACCACTGCAAGCGCTATTTCGCCCGATCGTGATTGTCACTAATCTGATCACTAATGCGATTATCCGCCGGCTAGGTGGCAACCCTCAACACAATCAAAATGATGATTTAAGCTTCGAAGAGCTTAAAGTGCTCGTTCAGGAGTCAAGCGCTACTATTCCTAAAAAAAGAAGAGGAATGTTAGTCAATATTCTTGATTTAGAAAAAATTGTCGTCAATGACATCATGATTCCTCGCAATGAAATTTATGGCCTTGATATCAACCAAGACTCGGAAACACTACTGGAACAAATCCGGTCAAGTGAATACACTCGCCTGCCTATTTTTAGGGACGAATTAGATGATCTTGTGGGTATCTTGCACCTTAGACAGAGCGCAAGATATTTAATGGCACAAAATGATATTGAAAAAAACACGGATGCTCGACTCGACAAGAGGGCAATGATAGAGTCTGCAAATGAGCCCTACTTCATACCCGAAGGCACGCCGCTCCATACCCAGCTATTCAACTTCCAACGTGAAAAAAGACGTATCGGCATAGTGGTTGATGAATACGGGGTCGTACTTGGCTTGGTCACCATTGATGATATCTTAGAAGAGATTGTTGGCGATTATACAACGAATTTCACTGAGCAAGTTGCCGACATAATCCCCCATGGCGATGATGAATTTCTCATTATGGGCTCAGCAACACTGCGCGATATCAACAAACAATTGGATTGGCAGTTACCTACGCAGGGCGCTAAAACACTTAACGGTCTTTTACTGGAACAACTTGAATCATTTCCTGACACCAGCGGTGTCAGTCTGAGCTTGAAAGAGTACCATTTTGAAGTGCTGGCCATACAAGACAACATGATTAGTCGGGTAAAATCGAAACGCATTGCTTGGAACAATGAATCAGAATTTGACGATAATTTTAATCAAATTGATGATGATTAAAGTAGCTTACCCGCTTCTTTAGCGCGCTGCCACGAAAGCTTCACAACCGCTTGTTTTTTTTCGTTGCTGTACATTGACCAACAGCCAATTTCTTCAGCACTGCGAAAACAGCCTTCACAAAGATCATTGTTATCCAATACGCAAACACCGATACAGGGTGATGCAATATTTTTTTGCGGGTTATTCGGCATTAATTCTAACCGCTACGTTAATAAGCTAATAAGAATCACTTATTTCACCATTGGCTTCAAGTCTTTAATAAATCGTCTGGCATTTTCAACATAACTTTCGGCACTGTGTATAAGTGCTGCTGACTGCTCTGCAGACAATTGCTTTACAACCTTACCTGGCGAACCTAACACCATTGAGCCATCGGGGATTACCGTGTTTTCAGTCACCAATGCATTGGCGCCAATTAAACACCCTCGACCAATTTTAGCACCATTCAATACGACGGCATTAATACCCACTAGACTTCCTCCGCCAATTGAACAACCGTGAAGCATGGCTTTATGACCAATGGTGACGTAATCACCTATCGTTAGGGGAAAGCCTGGATCGGCATGCAAAACAGCACCGTCTTGCACGTTGGAACCCTCTCCGACCGTAATCTTTTCGCTGTCACCTCTTACCACTACATTAAACCAAATACTGGCATCCACCTTTAACTCTACGTGGCCAATCACACTGGCATTGGGGGCGATAAAATTATCTTCCGAATCCAGTGTTGGGCAGCGATCACCTAAATGGAATTTCATAGCTCAATGCCTCTGTTTAAAACCGGCTATCTTAATCTTTGCATTTAAAAATGCTATTTAAATATGTATTTCATGAAAAGTTTGTAAAATCTGTAAAGGAAAGAAAGCTATGCCAAATATGAAAAAAATCACAACCATCTGTTTTTATTGGATATTTTAATCATATTTCGTACTTCCCAATTCATTCTTTGTACGCTACTCTCATTATATATTAGGTTGTTTATTGATCAATCATAGAAGATTGAGTACCATGGGAACGTAATCACGCTCAGCAACTATTCGGCTATGCCAAGGATAAAAATGGATATTGTCAATGAATCTGAAAACAATCCATTATCACCTTCAAAACCGGCCTCCTTGCCAGACTTTGAGGCCCTTCGCTGTCTTGCTGAATTTGAACCTCAAACACTAGAAACCCTTCGAATAGCTTTGTGTCAAAAGGTCATCGATGATGCACCGATACATGCCAAACAGCGGCTAGCAGGCCTTTTATTTCAACTCAATTCACGACAACTGCTTACTCGCAAAAACTCGATCCTCGCTGATTCGGATAACTCTTCAGTGACAACGGCCCCTCTAACTTTAATACAGAATATGCTTAAAGATTTGCATGCTATGCAAATCGAAAGTATTTATTTATCAACTCGAAGGTACCAAAAGCAATTAAAGCCAAGCTCAACAGCCATTATTTATTCTTTCAAAAAAACGGATTCAATCTAAAGAAGGATTAATCTGCCAATACTCATAGGCGGGCTGTTGATAGGGGTGGACCCTTTTCAGACAAGAAAGGACGTCTTTGATACGCTCATCAGTAATCGCCATCTCAACCCGATATTCATCCACCGCATGGTTGTTGCCTACTTCACCTAAAAAGGGATTACTGCCCGCTAGCGGTCGGAACTGCCCCTGACCAAGCACCTGCCAAGCACAGTGCTCATAGCCTCCTAACTGACCGGCACCTTGCTCAAATAGCGCGTCTTTAACTGAAGCGAGATGACTTTTGGGAACAAAAAAACACAATTTATACATAAGCTTGACCTAACCATCGATGCATTTAAACCTCGTTGCTTGGCGAGTCTGATCGCCCTTGCTGGGACTGCTGATGGTAAAACGCATCAACAAATGAGGTTAAGGTTTTATTACTGATGGCATCACGCATGCCACGCATCAAATTTTGATAAAAACGTAAGTTGTGAATAGTATTTAACTGCGCGCCCAACATTTCACGACACTTATCTAAATGATGCAAATAAGCACGACTAAAATTCTGACAACTGTAACAATCACAGGCGCTATCTACTGGGGAAGTGTCATGTCGATGAACGGCATTTCGAATTTTAATCACGCCGGTCGATGTGAAAAGATGGCCATTACGAGCGTTCCGGGTGGGCATGACACAGTCAAACATGTCAACACCGCGCAAGACCGCTTCGACAAGATCACTGGGTGTACCGACACCCATCAAATAACGCGGTGATTCGACTGGCATCAACGGCGCTAAACCATCCAAAACATGCAGCATCTCCTCTTTTGGCTCACCCACCGATAAGCCACCAATGGCATAGCCATCGAATCCAATATCAACAAGACATTGTAAGGATTCAGCGCGTAGGTCTTGATACATGCCACCCTGAACAATACCAAACAAGGCCGCTGGGTTATCACCATGAGCCTGTTTACTTCTTGCCGCCCAGCGCAAAGATAAATCCATCGACACTTTAGCCTCAGTTTCCACCGCAGGGTAAGGGGTACATTCATCGAAAATCATCACAATGTCTGAGCCTAAGGCATGCTGCACCGAGATGCTTTTCTCAGGGTCAATAAATATAGGACTGCCATCGATGGGCGAGCGAAATTTAACGCCGGCCTCAGTTATCTTGCGTAAATCACCTAAGCTCCAAACTTGGAATCCCCCCGAATCAGTTAAGATAGGTTTTTCCCAGCCGATAAAGTCGTGCAAGTCACCGTGGGCACGAATCACTTCAGTGCCTGGTCGTAACATTAAATGGAAGGTATTGCCTAAGATGATTTCTGCGCCGACGGCTTCAATATCCTTAGGCAACATCCCTTTAACCGTGCCATAGGTGCCGACAGGCATAAAAGCCGGCGTCTGAACGACACCGCGATCAAAGTGCAGTTGCCCTCGGCGGGCTAAGCCATCGGTCGTACTGACAGTAAATTTCAATTCACACTCTCATTATTATCTAAATTAACAAATAAACATCGCATCACCGTAAGAAAAAAATCGGTACTGTTCGTTAATGGCCTGCTGGTATGCTGACAGGGTATTTTCTCTTCCTGCAAAAGCACTGACTAGCATAATTAAACTCGATTGAGGCAAATGAAAATTTGTCAGCATCGCGTCTACGGTTTTAAATTGATAACCGGGATAAATAAATATCTCGGTATCACCGTAGTAAGGCTCAATCCAGCCTGATTCAACGCTAGCGGTCTCAACTGATCGCACCGCCGTCGTACCTATTGCTATCACCCGTCCGCCCGTGGCCTGAGCCATACGAATGTCATTGCAAACGTCAGCGCTAACCTCAACATACTCAGCATGCATTTTATGTGCTGGAATGTAACTTTCACGTACGGGTTGATAGGTACCCGCCCCCACGTGTAAGGTCACATAGGTAAAGTTTATCCCTTTTTTACTGAGCTTACTGAGCATCACTTGGTCAAAATGTAAGCCTGCTGTTGGAGCAGCGACCGCGCCCTCACGAGAGGAGTAAACGGTTTGATAGCGTTCTCGATCAAGAGTCTCGTCCTCACGATCGATATAAGGTGGTAACGGCATGTGACCCACGGCCTGCAAGACCATCGATAAGGAGGCTTCATCGTTACTTTCAATTAAAAACATATCATCGATAAGATCGATTACCCGCAACGACAAACCTTGCTCTAAATGAATGATCGTATCCGGCTTAGGTGACTTGCTAGCGCGTATCTGGGCGATTCCACGTGAGCCGCTGGTAATTCTCTCTATCATCACCTCGACTTTACCACCGCTAGCTTTCTCACCAAATAAACGCGCTGGAATCACGCGGGTATTATTAAACACCAATAAGTCATTTGGCTGAAGTTCGTCGATTAGATCGGTAAATTGGTGGTGCAAAACCTCACCATTGGTTTTATCTAATGCTAATAACCTCGATGCTGTGCGCTGTTCAGTCGGATAACGAGCAATCAATTCATCAGGCAAATGATAATCAAAGTCAGAAAGGTCCATGTTTTTTAAATAATCTTAGAAACAAATTTTTATCGCAGGTTAGCGGAAAAAATCAGAATAAGCCAGCAAATTACGCGGCTAATAACCCTGCAGAGAATATAGCTGCATTAACCAGCATAATATTAGCGGGTATAAGCAATGCCTCAGCAGGAAAATTTTTTAATACTTGCACCTCGCAACCGCGCTGATATAATCGCTGTCCGTCGTTTTATATCTGTAATCAATTTTCTACGATAAATTACTGGCGGTAGAATCGACCTTATCGAGATTATTGTAAGGCCAGTGTGGTGAAATTGGTAGACACGCTAGATTCAAAATCTGGTTCCTTCGGGAGTGGCGGTTCGAGTCCGCCCACTGGTACCATCGATACAACAAATAACGAATACATTTTCTTAAGCCTCCTAATAAGACGTCAATACAACAAGCTATACAAAAAATAGTCAAGACTAGGCCCTGACAGTTCTAATAGTGAGTAAAATCAAACTATCATTAGTAACCTACTTATCACGTTCAGACACTGCTTCATATTAATTACTATCATGTTAGATCGTCCTCATCTTTAGCGTAATTCTATATGCTATGAGAGACTAGCTAATTCATGTCAGCAAAAAGGGGCACCCATGGAGTTTTTTTCTAATATCTACCTTTTTCAAAAAAATATTTTATCGATACTGATTATTTTAGTCGGTATAGCTTTTCTGTCGGCCTGTGAGCAAGCTGAAAAATCTCCCCCCTTAGCGGATTATAAGAATTCTCGCTTAAGTGCCGAAGTACGTGCTGACGAAACCCACCAAAGTAGTTGTGAGAGTTTTAATACGCTAAAACAAGCCTACTTTGGTGACCTCCATATCCATACTGGCTTATCTGCTGATGCCATGCTATTTGGTACAACCAATCGCCCCGATGATGCCTATGCCTTTGCACAAGGTAAATCCATTTCAATTCAAAAATTAACTGACTCAATTGATGGTCTGACCAAAGTAACCATAGAACGCCCTCTCGATTTTGCTGCAGTCACTGATCATGCAGAAAATATCGGCACTGTTTCCTTATGCACTAACCCCGAATCAGCGGTGTACAATACCAAAGACTGTCAGTTTGTTAGAAAACCATTGCCGACACACAGTATGGCAGCATTTTCAAGCGAGCTAACCAAAGTCTTTCATACCATGTACTTTAGTGAAAATATTTGCGGCAAGGATCGAAGCGCCTGTAAAGCAGCAGTCTATTCACCGTGGCAAGAAATACAAAAATCTGCCAATGACTGGAATAAGCAATGTGAATTCACAACATTTATTGGTTATGAATACTCACAAACATTGCAAGGTTCCAACCTTCACCATAATGTTATTTTTGCCAATGAGAATGTGACCGATGTGCCTATTTCATCTCGTGATGTGCCTGGAGTTTTTGACTTTTATCAAAAGTTAAATAGCGACTGCAACCTTGGTAGTGATAATTGTCAAGCTATCGCCATACCTCACAATTCAAATATCAGTAATGGTAAAATGTTTTCGCTGGATTACCCCGGCGATAAAAATAATAAACACCGATGGGCACAATTAAGGGCTGATATAGTACCGGTGGTTGAAAGCTTTCAAGAAAAAGGCGATTCAGAATGTAGAAATGGGCTCTGGAATGTCATTGGCCGAAATGATGAATTTTGTGAGTTTGAAAAATACCGTAACTGGCCCGTTGCAGGCACTCAGCAAGCACCTATTTTTGATGACTGTGAACTCGGCTCAGGTGCGGGCGGCTTTCAAAATAAAGGCTGCGTATCTCGGTTAGACTATACTCGAACTGCGATTGCTGCCGGCATCGCTGAACAACAATCAATAGGAGTCAACTCTCTTAAATTTGGCTTTATTGGCTCAACTGACAATCATTATGGTACAACTGCTGATGTTGAAGAATGGGTGCATGACGGCACACAACGACCGATAGCTAATGTGGAACCTGGCAGAATGTCCACCGGTGGTATTGCAGGCATTTGGGCGGAAGAGAATACTCGCGAAGCATTATTTGCAGCAATGAAACGCAGGGAAGTATTCGCTACTTCAGGACCCAGAATAGCATTACGATTATTTGCGGCTGAAAAAATCGATGCGAAAATGTGCAGCCAACCGTACCGAATTGAAACCGCTTATAAAGAGGGTGTTCCGATGGGTGGTGAATTAGCGTTAACATCATCCACTTCTGCTCCTCATTTCTTAGCTATTGCAAGCCAAGATCCTGGAACATCATCAAGACCTGGCTCGGCGCTTCAGCAAATGCAGATTATTAAAGTCTGGCCGGGCAAGAACAACCAACTGCATCAAAAAGTGATTAGACTAGCAGGCGAAAATAGCTCGGCCAATGTGGATAGCAACACTTGCCAACAATTTGGGCAAGGACATACTCAGTTTTGTCGCGTCTGGAAAGATCCTGATTATGACCCCGATATCGAAGCCGCCTACTACCTTCGCGTCCTTGAAAATCCAAGCTGCCGATCAACTGGTTTCACCTGCTCCAATTCTGAATTAAGCACTAAACCCGCGTATTGCGAGCAAGAATCAATGATAAAAACGATTCAAGAGCGAGCTTGGAGCTCACCTATTTGGGTAACAACTCAAGAATAGCCTTTAAACACTAATTTCATAAACTCCATTCACCAAATAGTTAAAAGCTTATTACGTATCTCTGAATATGATTATTTAGAAAAACATTGGCTTAATCGTCTAACGCTCGAAAGAATCTTTTCACTCCGAAAAGACATCAAGAAAAGCGCAATAAAAACGTACACTAAGGCTTCACTAAGATCACTGCGTACTTGCCAAATAAGGTGCAGTAATGCCAACAGCAAAGCGATAAAAATGCATCGATGCAATTGAGGCCATCGTCTGCCTAAACGTCGTTGCCAGTCCTTTGTTGATGTTATTGCCAAGGGCACTAACATCATCCATGCAAAAAAACCTACTGTAATATAAGGCCTATCTAACAGATCCGCCCATAACTGACGCCACTCTAATCCAAGTAAGAAAAAGCAATAGGTCAACAAGTGAAGACTGGCATAGAAAAACGTAAATAAGCCTAACATACGCCTGTAGTGAATCCATTCGGTAGTGCCGGTTAATTTTCTTAGCGGGCTGATTGCAAGTGTCACCAGTAGTAATCGCATCGCCCACTCACCTGTTATATGTGCCATTGCCTTAGCTGGATCTGGACCCAAATCATTATTAACAACATCAATAAATAGTAGAAATAATGGCACCAAGATAAGGACAAATAACGCCACCTTGCAGGTGAAGCGATACTCTTTGAAGGTTTGAGTTATCATCTTATCAAATTATCACGAGCACAGGGCTTCAAAAATAGCGAGTTAAATCCATGCCTTTATAAAGACTGGCAACTTGCTCTGCGTAGCCATTAAAAGGCAGCGTTTTAATGCGATTAGGTTTAAATAACGAGTTGGGAAGGCGCCGCTCTGTTGCCTGACTCCAACGAGGATGGTCTACTAAGGGGTTCACATTAGAGTAAAACCCGTATTCATTCGGCGCAGTGAGATTCCAACTGGTGGCGGGTTGTTGCTCAGTCAAATGAATTCGCGTAATCGACTTAATACTTTTAAACCCGTACTTCCAAGGCACTACTAACCGTAGAGGGGCACCATTTTGATTGGGCAGTGTTTTACCGTACATACCAACAGCCAAAATAGTCAATGGATGCATCGCTTCATCGATACGTAGCCCTTCAGCATAAGGCCAATCTATTGTGCCAAACCGCGATCGCTGTCCGCGCATTTCACTTGGCCGATTAAGGGTTTCAAATGCTACATACTTCGCCTTACTGGTTGGCGAAAATCGCTTTAATAAATCTGCTAAAGGGAAACCTACCCAAGGAATGACCATTGACCAAGCTTCGACGCAGCGTAAGCGATAGACTCGTTCCTGAAACGCATGCGGCCTTATAATATCTTCAAGGTGATAACGGCCTGGCTTTTCAACCTCACCTGAAATATCAACAGACCAAGGTGAAATAGTCATTGCAGAGGCATAGCGTTTTGGATCAGATTTATCCGTACCAAATTCGTAAAAATTATTATAGCTAGTCGCATCTACAAAAGGTGTTTGCTTTTCATTGCTCCGATAAGGTGTTTCTGCCGCTGAATAAACTAACGGTGACTGCCTAAGGCCTGCATCGTCAACGGCATCTCCCGCCAGCGCCAATTGATACGGTAGACATAAACACATTGCAGTCTGCCCACTGCGATAAATAAACTGCCGGCGATTAATATAATCTGCCTCTGGCGTTATTTCAGAGCTAAGAATATCGGTTTTGATAGCCGTCTTTGAACGCATTTTTTATGCTCTATACAACAATCATTCCATTACAGACATTGGACCGCCAAACTTAAAAGACGCTCCTATACTGAAAAAATAATAAATTAAATTTATAGTTTTTTTCTTAGCCGCTGCCATAAAGTTGCCACTGGCCCAGAAAAAGCATAGCTACAAGCCAATAAAAATAATACCTTTGGTGGGTCTGTGGCAATTAAACCGATCAATAAAATAAACAGTAACAGTGCAGCGACAGAAACACGACGGCTAAAATTAATCCCTTTAAAACTATGATAACGAACATTAGCAATCATCAAAAAACCCACCGCTGCCGTTAGTATGGCCATGGTAATCACTAACGCAAAAGGGAGTGAGCTTGCGGTATAACCTAAGTCGTATCCTAACCACACAGCAGAAGCCACCAATGTCGCCGCTGGCGGACTAGCAAGACCGCTAAAATAGCGACTGTCAGCGGTTTCTGCTACTGCATTAAAACGTGCCAAGCGGATAGCTGCACTGGCGACATAAAGAAACGCAACTGCCCAACCCAATTTACCTAAATCAGAAAGACACCACATAAAGACAATAATTGCAGGCGCTAAACCAAACGTGACCATGTCAGAGAGTGAGTCAAACTCTTGACCAAATCGACTTTGTGTATTAGTCATGCGCGCAACTCGACCATCAAGACCGTCGAGCAGTTGGCCAAAAAATATCGCCAGCCCTGCAGCCGAAAAATCACCATTAATGGCCGCAATAATAGCAAAAAACCCTGCAAACAAAGCCGCTGAAGTGAACAGGTTAGGCAGCAAATAAATCCCTTTTCGACGAACTTTTTCCCCCCCCTCAGACACTTCCTCTACCATTTCATCAATCGGCAAGAAATCTTCTAACGGAGTAACCTCATCATTGTCATCTTTAAACGCTTCAAGCGAAGGCTTATCTTGATCGTCGTCTAATTCATTACTCATGATCGTCATTCCAATACAAATTATTCAATAAGGGTTAATACTTATAATGGCAGCATTAAAAGCCTACTCATTAATAAGTCATTCATCATCCATGGCCGCCACACCGAACCATGCAGCATTGATTAGCGCCTCATTGATACGTCGCTTCATCACACAGAGTCCTATTTCTATCTGTGCGTCTATTGCTGCCTGCCTGAGGGTTACACTGTTCAATACCTCTATGCTATCAAATACTGGACTGCTTGTGAGTACCAGCTTTGGTACCAATGCCACACCGCAGCCCAGAGCCACCATGCTAACAATAGCCTCATGACCACTGACTTGGGCATAAATACTAGGATTAATACTTTCTGCGCGAAACCACTGCTCAAGACGACTTCGCGACATACCCGACTCAGCCATTACCCATGGCACATCAGACCAGTCGTCGCTTGACTTAGCATGGCTTAATTGCTGACGCACCTGACAAGCAGCTTTGGGAGCAATAAAAACCAATTCCGAGCGTGACAAGACCTTAAAATCAATGTGTTGATCGAGTCGATCAGGCCTTGCAGCAATCACAAAATCCTCTTTACCCTGCTGCAAACGACTGAGCGACAAGGCTTGATCGCCGGTATGCAATTTGATCTCAATTAGCGGCTGCCGGTCACGCAAATCGGATAAAATAGCTGTTAATACACTGTGGCTAGCAGTCACTGAGCAATACAAACTCACGGCCCCACTCGGCTGATCTTGTTGCATTTGATTGGCCTGCTGTAAATCTTGCCACGCTGACAGAGTTTGCCTAGCAAAATCCAAATAGCGCTTACCGGCTGATGTTAAGGAAACCGACCGATTACTTCGTTCAAATAATGAGCAATTAGAGTCTCTTTCCAGTCGCTGTATTAAGCGTGATAAGGTTGATGGGCTCATATTGTGCCGATCACTGGTTCGAGAAAAATGCAGATCTTCTGCTAAATCGATGAATACTTCGAGAGATTTAGTGTCCATAGTTGGCGGCCACTGACAGTTAAGTAAAGTGCAATCATAGCTATTCTTGCTTTATTTGCAATATTAAGTTGCAAATATATCATTTTACGCAACACTTGTCTGCGACTAGAATACGCAGCAATTGAAGATTTTCAAAAAAGATGATCTTTTTTACTTGCTATTAGCACCACCCTTTTAGACTCTTAAGGAATTCATATTATGGCTAACTACTTCAATACACTTCCTCTGCGCCTTCAGCTCGAGCAACTGGGCAAATGTCGATTCATGGACTCTAGTGAATTCAGCGATGGCTGTAATTACCTTAAAGGTAAGAAAATCGTCATCGTAGGCTGTGGCGCCCAAGGCTTAAACCAAGGCCTTAATATGCGCGATAGCGGCCTAGACATTGCTTATACCTTGCGTGAATCAGCCATCACCGAACAACGGCAATCATGGAAGAACGCGACCGATAACGGCTTTACAGTCGGCAGTTATGAAGAACTTATTCCTCAAGCGGATTTACTACTTAATTTAACCCCTGACAAACAACATACTAATGTCGTTAATACGGTGATGCCTCTAATGAAAAAAGGAGCCGCATTAGCTTACTCGCACGGATTCAATATTGTTGAGGAAGGTATGCAAGTGCGAGATGACATTACCGTGGTCATGGTCGCGCCAAAATGCCCAGGCACCGAAGTCCGTGAAGAATATAAACGCGGTTTCGGTGTGCCGACATTAATCGCCGTTCACACTGAAAATGATCCTAATGGCGATGGCTGGGCTATCGCTAAAGCTTACGCTTCAGCAACTGGTGGCGATCGCGCTGGCTGCCTCGCCTCATCCTTCATCGCTGAAGTAAAATCAGATTTAATGGGCGAACAAACGATCTTATGCGGTATGTTGCAGACCGGCTCAATATTATGCTTTGATAAAATGATTGAAAAAGGCATCGATGCAGCCTATGCCTCTAAACTAATTCAATATGGATGGGAGACGATCACCGAGGGTTTAAAACACGGTGGCGTCACCAATATGATGGACCGTTTAAGTAACCCAGCAAAAATCAAAGCCTTTGATTTGTCCACTGAATTAAAAGATATTATGCGCCCGCTGTACCAAAAACATCAAGACGATATTATCACTGGTCACTTCTCAAAAACGATGATGGAAGACTGGGCTAACGATGATGCCAATTTATTACAATGGCGCGCAGCAACGGCTGAAACTGCATTTGAAAAGTCTGCTCCCAGCAACGTAGAGATTAACGAGCAAAGCTTTTATGACAACGGCATTTTAATGGTTGCCATGGTCAAAGCCGGCGTAGAATTAGCATTTGAAACGATGGTCGCTGCCGGTATTATTGAAGAGTCCGCTTACTATGAATCATTACATGAAACGCCATTAATCGCTAACACCATCGCGCGAAAAAAGCTGTATGAAATGAATGTGGTCATCTCTGACACAGCCGAATACGGATGTTATCTATTTGATCATGCATGCAAACCTCTGCTGGCTGATTTTATGCAAGACGTTGATACTGATATTATAGGCAAAGGGGTAAGCAGCAACGACAATGGCGTTGATAACCAAAAGCTGATCGCCGTTAATGATACTATACGCAACCACCCGGTTGAAGTCGTTGGTAAAAAATTACGCGGCTACATGACTGCCATGAAAAAAATCGTTTAACTTTTTTCATGCAATAAAAAACCCAGCTGCAGGCTGGGTTTTTTATTAGCTAAACTAAACCAATTATAAGGAAAGTACTTTTTCACCTCTAGCAATACCAGAAACACCACTACGAACGACTTCGATGACATTGGAGTCTTTAACCGCCTCAATAAATGCATCAATCTTTTGCTGAGTGCCTATCAGCTGAATCGTGTACAGCGAACTAGTGACATCAACAATTTGGGCGCGAAAAATATCAGCTGTTCGTTTTATTTCTTCTCTCGCTTCACCACTGGCACGCACCTTGATTAACATCAACTCTCGCTCAATATGTTCGCCTTCGGTTAGATCAACCAACTTAACCACATCGACTAATTTGTTGAGCTGTTTGGTAATTTGTTCAATCTTCTGGTCGTCACACAGAGTAATGAGCGTCAAGCGCGATAGTGTTATATCGTCGGTTGGCGCGACGGTTAAAGTTTCAATGTTATAACCACGCTGAGAAAAAAGGCCTACTACGCGTGACAGAGCACCGGGCGAATTTTCCATTAACAATGAGATTATACGTCTAGTCGATGTATCTTCATTAAAGGTCGGCATCTTAGCTTCGCTCCGTCTTACTCAAATACATATCATTCATTGCGCCATCGGGTGCAATCTGCATCGGATAAACATGCTCGTGCGGATCAACATAAACATCTACAAATACTACCTGCTCGCGACTGGTATCGATCGCAGTTTTCATCTGCTCACGCAACTGTTTTTTATCAGTTATTTTTATTCCAACATGCCCGTAAGCTTCAGCTAGTTTAATAAAATCAGGCAGCGAATCCTGATAGACTGACTGAGAATAACGACTTTCATACTGCATATCTTGCCATTGCTTAACCATACCAAGATAACCATTATTTAAATTAACAATAAGCACGGGCAAATCATATTGCTTGCAGGTTGAAAGCTCTTGGATACACATCTGAATACTGCCTTCGCCGGTAATACAGGCAACAATTGCATCAGGGTGAGCCAATTTCACCCCCATTGCTGCAGGTAAACCAAAACCCATCGTGCCTAGACCACCAGAGTTAATCCACTGCCGCGGTTGGTCAAATAAATAATATTGCGCGGCAAACATTTGATGCTGACCCACATCAGAGGTGACAAAGGCCTTACCATCGGTTAATTCATGCAGCAGTTGAACCACTTCCTGTGGCTTAATTTTCTCTGAATTGTCATCAAAACGATTTTGAGTGTAAAGGCCATGCTTTTGACGCCAGTCATCAATGGTAGCCCACCATTTTTCTATGGCATCGGCATCCACTCGATTGACAATACCGGGCTGTGCTTCAATATCTTTAATTTGACTCAACATTTCTTCAAGCACGGGCTGAGCTGGGCCAACAATCGGCAAATGTGAGATCACTGTTTTTGAAATACTAGCAGGATCAACATCAATATGAATAATTGTTGCCTGCGGACAAAACTTACTGATGGTGTTTGTCACTCGGTCATCAAACCGAGCCCCAACAGCCAAAATAACATCACTTTCATGCATGGCATTGTTGGCTTCGTAAGTGCCATGCATGCCTAGCATGCCAACAAACTGACGATCACTGCCAGGATAAGCACCCAAACCCATCAGCGTGTTGGTGATGGGGAAATTGAGATGACGAACCAAATCGGTTAACGCAGCGCTGGCATTACCCTGAATGGCGCCTCCACCGGCATAAACCATCGGCTTTTTAGCTCGTAACAATAATTCAACCGCTTTCCTAATTTGTCCACTATGGCCTTTTTCAGCCGGAGCATAGGAGCGAAGTGACACCTCTGCAGGATAATCAAAAGGCGCTTTATAGGCAGGCGCGGTGATATCTTTTGGAATATCAACCACGACAGGACCAGGTCGACCAGAGGCGGCTAAATAAAAGGCTGTTTTGATAATGCGCGGAATATCTTCAGTACGCTTAACCAAAAAGCTGTGTTTCACTATCGGGCGTGAAATACCAATCATGTCGGTTTCTTGAAAGGCATCCTCACCGATTAAATGACTTTGAACTTGCCCAGAGATGACCACCATGGGAATAGAATCCATGTAAGCAGTGGCAATACCGGTAATGGCATTGGTCGCGCCTGGACCGGAAGTCACTAATACCACGCCCGTTTTTCCTGTCGAGCGCGCGTAGCCATCGGCCGCGTGGGTGGCGGCCTGCTCATGACGAACAAGAATATGAGGTACCGAGGAATGGCGGTGCAAGGCATCATAGATATGCAGTACAGCTCCCCCTGGGTAGCCAAATATAAATTCGACCCCTTCCTCTTCAAGCGCTCTGGCGACCATATCGCCGCCCGACAACATTTCAATATCACCATTAACTTCAATCAAATTCGTGCTTTTTGAGTGGCCAGCACCGCTGGAGGGAGATTTGTCTTGGTCTTTTTTTAACATGTTTACGCTCTTAAACTTTGACCGAGTACTTCACGGCCATGGATTCAATTGGGGTGATCCAACTTCAGGTTGACATTTGATTGTTTAATTTCAGTCGCCGCCTGTCAATAGCTAAGCCAACTATCGCACCTAATTCGGTCTTTTTACTAGATTTTTTACCCAAAACAACTGAATATGAGTGCGATTTAGTTACTGCTAAGAAAAGAGATAGCACCGCAATTATTCGTCAGCAGCGCTCGCATCAATGTAATTTTTGTCGGCTAAAGATCATCGTGCCACTAGCATGAGCCTCATTGCCCTGCTCGTAGTCCACCACAATCGTATCACCGGCGACAAAATCACCCGCCAGCAACTGTTGTGCTAAAGGGTTTTCGAGTTGCTGCTGAAGCACACGCTTTAATGGCCGAGCGCCATAAACAGGGTCATAACCGACGTCGACTAAGCTTGCTAAGACCTGATCGGATATCGAAAGCTGTAACTCTTTATCAGCCAAACGGCGCTGAAGGCACTGCAACTGAATCGCCGCAATATCGGCAATGTGTTCTCGGGCCAAGGAATGAAAAACCACTGTCTCATCGATACGATTTAAAAACTCTGGTCTAAAA
>CENX01027510.1_pt1 | contig 22877 bp, 19 predicted proteins | sample 361321 | NCBI WGS metagenome assembly CENX01 (sample SAMEA2619678, study PRJEB7988) | marine metagenome | isolation source: saline water (ENVO:00002010), including | reverse complement strand
GGTATTATTGCTTGTATTAAACATTTTCCCGGACATGGTGATACTGGAACTGATTCTCATACAACCCTTCCAATAATTAATAAAAGTGAAAAAAAATTTAGAGAAATTGATTTGTTACCATTTAAAAAAGCAATTGAAGCTAATGTCAAAATGATAATGACAGGACATATTGCAGTACCAAGTATGGATTCTACTAAAACTCCTGCTACTTTATCTTATGAATTAAGTGGGAAAATTATACGTGAAGAATTCAAATATGAAGGTTTAATCGTAACAGATGCAATGGAAATGGGGGGTATTACAGAATCTTATTGGTCTTCAGAAGCTGCAATTAAGACAATTGAAGCTGGTTCAGATATTATATTATTACCTATTGATAATTTATCAGCAATCAAAGGAGTGATTCAATCTGTAAGAAATGGAAGAATTTCTGAAAAGAGAATTAATAATTCAGTTAAAAGAATCTTAAAATCAAAATTTGATTTAGAATTATGGAATAATAAGGAAATAGATTTTAAGAAATCAAGGGATATATTAGGAAAACCATCTCATAAAAGAATTGCTTTTCAAGCAGCAAAAAAATCTATTACTTTAATCAATGATAAAAATAATTTAATTCCTATAGATATTTCAAAAACAAAATCAATTGGACATTTATTATTAGCAACTAGTGAAGGAATGCTTAAATATTCAAATACTTATAGATCTAAAATTTCAAGAATACATGGCAATGTTAATTCTGATTTTTATTCAAAAAGACTTTCAAAATCAGAAATCAATAAAATTATTGATGATTTTGAAGATTCAGATTTAATAATAATATCACTTTTAATAAGAGTTGCACAAGACCTTGGTACTTATACAATTGATTCTTCTCATAGAGAATTAATAAAAAAACTTCAGAAAACAAATAAACCTATTATTGTAACTTCGTTTGGATCACCATATTTAGATGATGTAGATTCAATTGAAACTTATGTTTCTGCTTATTATTATGGTTCTATTTCTATGAATGCAATGGTTGATGCCCTTTTTGGATCTGAAGAAATAAATGGAAAGCTTCCTGTAACTCTTTCTGAATCTCTTCAGCAAGGAAAAGGTTTAAATAGATATAAAAAAAATATTTTGAGTGAAGATTATGAATCTTATGATTTTTCTAATGCAAAAAAAATTATCAATGATGCAATCAATGATTCTATTTTCCCTGGAGCATCTGTTGCTATTTTAAAAAATGGAAAAAAAGTTTTTAATTTTCAATCTGGTTATCAAACGTATGAAAAAAAAATCAAGATTGATTCTGAATCAATTTATGATTTAGCTTCGTTAACTAAAGTTGTTGCTACTACTCCAGTAGCTATGAAGTTACATTCTCAAAAGAAATTACCTTTAGATGAACCAATAAAAGATTTTATTCCTATTTTTTTAGGTGAAGAAAAAAATAAAGTAACAATAAGACATCTTTTAACACACTCATCTGGATTAATGCCATTTGATACTTTTCCAATTCATTTTTCAAAAGATAAAATTCTTTTAGAAATTATAAACAAGCCATTAATAAACCATCCTGGATCTGAGTATGTTTACAGTGATTTTGGTCCAATTCTATTAAAAAGTATTTTAGAAATTGTTTCGAATAAGAAATTTGAAAAATTATCTTCAGATTATATTTTTAAACCTTTAAAAATGAAAAATACTTTTTTTAATCCATTACCCAATCATCTTAAAAATATTGTTCCAACAGAAATTGATACTATTTATAATAGAGGTCTATTAAAAGGAATAGTTCATGATGAGCGAGCTTGGCAACTGGGTGGTGTAGCAGGTCATGCTGGGTTATTTTCAACAACTGATGATCTTGCTAAATATTGTCAAATGATGATAAATGGTGGTCATTTAGGAGGTATAAGATATTTTAATTCAAACCTTATAAATAAATTTATTGAAAAACAAAATCTTCCAGAGGGTAGTAACCGAGCCTTAGGATGGGATACTCCATCAAAAAAAGGAAGTTTAGCAGGAGATTTCTTTTCTAATGGTAGTTATGGTCATACTGGATTTACTGGAACATCAATTTGGGTTGACCCAAACGAAAAAATAGGTATTATTATATTAACAAATAGAGTACACCCATCAAGAAATAAATCTGGAATGAGAGATTTCAGAGTAAAGTTTCATAATGATGTAATGCAGACTCTTAAATAAATCAATTAAATTGGAAAATTTAGATTTATTAGTAATAATTATATATTTCATTATAATTCTATTCGTTGGTTATATCAATGGAAGAAATCAAGTTTCTGCTTCAGAATATTTTTTAGGACAAAAAAAAATTTCTTGGTATTTGATAATGCTTTCTGTTGTTGCTACAGAGACATCTGTTCTTACTTTTTTAAGTATACCGGGATTGTCATATATTGGTAATATTGGTTTTCTGCAATTATCATTAGGATATATAGTTGGAAGGTTTTTGATCAGCATCTATTTATTACCATATTATTTTAACAATTCAATTGAATCAACATATGAAATTTTAAAAATTAAATTGGGAAAAAATATTCAAAGATTTGTTTCTGCAATTTTTCAAGTTACTCGAGTTTTAGCTGATGGTGTTCGATTATTTATGACTGCAATTCCTTTATCTTTAATTACAGGATGGTCATATACTATCTGCATTTTTATTATTACAATTACAACTTTGTTATATTCGATTTATGGTGGAATTAAATCAGTGATTTGGGCTGACAGTATACAATTTTTTATATATTTAATTGGTGGATTATTGACAATATATTATTTAAATATTTATATTGATGGTGGAATTTATTCAATAATTGAAATTGGTTTAAAAAATGAAAAATTTAAGATTTTACAATTTTCTAACCCAATGATAAATCCATATAATTTTTTTACTTCGTTCTTCGGGGGAATTTTTCTGTCTTTTGCATCTCATGGAACCGATCATTTAATGGTTCAAAGGTTGCTCTCTGCAAAAAATATATCTTCAAGTAGAAAAGCATTAATTGGAAGTGGTTTTATCGCATTTATACAATTCACAATTTTTTTATTTATTGGAATTGGCATTTGGGTTTTTTATGAAGGTAAAGAAATAAGTTCAAATGAAGTTTTTTCTTCGTTTTTATTAAATTATATTCCATCTGGAGTAAAAGGTTTTCTAATTGCTGCAATTTTTTCAGCAGCAATGTCAACTTTAAGCTCTTCAATTAATTCTTTGTCTTCATCAACTATGACTGATTGGATTAAAGATATTATTCCAACAAATTATAATATTAAGTTTTCGAAATTGATTTCATTTGTTTGGGCATTAATTATTGCATTTAGTGCATTGATCTTTACGTCAACAAGTGGTCCTTTGATTGAAATTGCATTATCTATATCTTCTATTACTTATGGAGGAATGTTGGGTTTTTTTGTATTAAATTTTGTGAAAAAAAATATTTCAATATTTTTTATTGTTCTAAGTTTTATAGTTTCAATGTTATCTATGATTTATATCGTCAACTTCACATCTATTGCATGGCCTTTATTTACTTTGATAGGTTCATTAATTATGGTCATTTTTGCTTTTACACTTAATCAATTATTTTCCATCAAATGAAAATCAATATATTTTTAATAATATTAAGTTGTAATTTGGTTTTTAATCAAAATTATAATAATTCTAAAATAATTAATGTTCCAAATATGGAGTTTCTTCCAGGTGTATTTACAGGTTTAGATATTTTAATTGAGAGAAATTTTGACTTAATAAAAAAAAAGAAAATTGCAGTTTTTACAAATCAAACTGCAGTTGATAGAAATGGAAAGCATTTATTGGATGTTTTATCTAATTATAGTGATTTGTTCCAAATTAAAGTAGTTTTTACTCCGCAACATGGTATTTTATTAAATTCTTATCAAAACATTGAATCTTCAGAAAATAATATTGATTTAATTTTTAATTCAAAAATTAAAAGATTGTGGAACAATCAATATATTCCAACAACAAACGATTTATTTGATGTTGATATCATATTAATTGATATTCAAGATACAGGAATTAGATTCCATAGTATTATGACAACTTTAACAAAAATTATGGAGTCTGCTTCTAGAAATTCAATCCCTGTTTTGCTTTTGGATAGACCAAATCCATTAAATGGTATAATTCTTGATGGTCCTATTGTTAGACCAAAATATCAATCTTTTAGAGGATATCATCTTGTTCCAATTCGTCATGGTCTTACTGTTGGTGAATATGCATTGATGATAAATGAAACAGGTTGGATTAGACAATCATTAAAATGTGATTTAACAATTCTTCCTATGTCAAATTGGAAAAGATCAATAATTGACTATAATTTTAAATTACCTTATTGGAAAAATATAAGCTCTTACAAAACTCTTAAGTTGTCTTATGGAATGTCATTGTTTGAAGGTACAAATCTTTCATTTGGTGAAGGTACATTAAAACCATTTCAAGTTATAGGTTCTCCATGGCTTGTACCAGATCAATTGATATCAGGGTTAAGAAAAAAAAATCTTGAGGGTGTTAATTTTATAAAAACAGAATTTTTTCCTGACTCTTTATCAAATTTAATTTCAAACCCAATATATAAAGGGATGAAATGTTATGGCATTGAATTAGAAATTTATGATATAGATAAATTTGACCCATTGAAAACTGCTCTTTCGATATTGTCAATTATTGCAAATCTAGATAGAAGATTTCAATGGACAGGATCAAATTATATTGACTTTTTATATGGTCATAATTATTTAAGATTATTTATTGCACAAAAACGTGAAATTAATAAACTTTCAGCTACTTGGTCAAAAGAAGTAATTAAATTCAATGAATTCAGAGAACGTTTTTTAATATATAATTAATGAAAAATGTTTTGATTATTTCACTCACTTTTTCATTTTTAAATGCTTTTTCAAATTTTACCCTACCAAAAAATGTTTGGAGAATTTCTGTAAACAATGAGCAGTCGATTTCACAATGGAAATCATCAGCTAATGTAAAAGGATTTAATTCAGAAGTTTTCACATTAAAAAATTATGGTATTAAATATTTTGACCACAAAAATCAAAACTCTTTTAAAGATTTAAATGATTTAGGTGATCTTGAAATAACTGTTTCGGAAAATGTACAAAAAATAATCGCTGATTTTGATGCATTATCGTCAAGTAAAGATTGGGGTTTTCAATTATATGATTTCACAGAAAATTTTTTTGGTCCTGATTCTTTAAAATTAAATGGTCAAATATTAAATACAGAAAGCAAATTTAATTACAATAAAATATTTTATGATATTGAGTTTGGAATATCAAATAAAACAACATTTATAATTTCAATTCCAGTCTTTTTAAAAGCTAATCAAAATGAATATTGGTCTTGGAATGGTATGGAATTTGAAAATGGTAAAATTGATGATTTTTTGAATTATCATAATGAAAATAAAAAAAATTTTGAAGAGATTTTTAGTTCACCTATTAAAGATTCAATTCCAAGTTTTATGTTTGAAAAGATTAATTCAGTTTATAATGCATATTATGATGAATCTGGAGAATATTCAATTCTTTGGGCATTAAATTCTGGGAATGACCCATTCAAAGTAATTTATGATTCAAATTATAATCCATTTTCTGAAAATATTGATTCAACATCAATAGATTCTATAATGAATTATTTTTATCCTCAAAGGTCATCTTCAGGGTTAGGAGATATTAAATTAGGTGTCAACTTTCATCTTTTTGGATCTCCAGTTTGGGTTGGTGAATCTATATTTTCTGTTTATGGTGGTCTAGGTATAACAATTCCTTCTTCAAAACTTTTAAGTATATACAAAAAAAATGACTTATTAATTCCAAACCAATTTAAAGAATTACCATTAGGAAAAGGATTATCAGCTTTAAATGCATCGTTATTTGGAGAATTTTACACCAATTATAGATCTAGGTTGATAAGGTTCAATTGGTTGGTCAAATCAATTTTTAATAGAGAGGGAAAATTTAATACTAGAGTTTCACCTAGAGGTATTTTCGTTATTGATGATGAATCCATTTTATTGAACTTAGGTGATACTTACAGGATGAAGCTAGGAAATGAAACTTTAGGAAATCTCAATGCGTCTATTGAATTATTTCCTAAAAGATTATCATTTTCTTTTGGTCAAACTTGGTATTATAAAAATAGAGATAAATACTTTTCAAAAAATAGTTTTTGGAATGAATGGATGGGTGGAGGAACTGATATTCACAAAGGATATGATACAAAAACCTTAATGGTGTATCAAAAGTTATCACTTACATTCCACAATTCTTATTTTAGTAATCAAATATCTTCAATACCTTTTGAATTAGATTTATCTTTAAATATACCGATTATAACAAATCATAATTGGCATGCGTATCGATTAAATTTATCTTTCATAACTTTTTTTCAATTCTGGTAGGAAAAATAATTGATAAATAATAAAAAAAATATTTTTTATTGGTGCTTATATGATTTTGGTAATTCTGCTTTTTTTACTTTAGTTGTTACCTTTGTTTACGCAACTTATTTTACTCAAGTAATATCTCCAGATGAAATTACTGGAACATTGTTTTGGTCAAGAGGTATTTCTATTAGTGCAATTTTAATTGCAATTTTGTCACCACTTCTTGGTGTCATTGTTGATCAAGGCGGGTTAAAAAAAAAGATGTTGATTTATACTGCAGTTGTAGGTTTTCTATCAACTGTTTTATTATTTTTTCCATCTGAGGGAATGATTTTTGAAGCTTTATTAATATTTATTATAGCGAATGTTTCTTTTGAATTAGGTCAGGTTTTTTACAATGCGTATTTAATTGATATCACATCAATGGATAGAGTAGGAAAAATTTCTGGATATGGATGGTCTGCAGGATTTGCTGGTGGATTAGTTGTAATGTTTTTAGCAATGATTGGTTTTGTTGAAGCTGAAACCCCATGGTTTGGTTTTAGTAAAAACGGTGAAAACATAAGAGCTACAAATCTACTTGTTGCTTTTTGGTTTTTAATATTTTCATCTCCTTTTATTTTGTCTATGAAAGATGAGTCAGTAAAATTTAACAAAAACCTTTTTAAATTATTTAAAGATTCATTTAATCAGTTAAAAATTACCTATAGTGATTTAAATAATTACAGAGAAATAAGTAAATTTTTGATAGCAAGACTTTTTTATAATGATGGCTTAGTAACAATTTTTGCTTTTGGAGCTATTTACGCATCAGGTACTTTTAATTTCTCATTTTCTGAAATTATGTTATTCGGTATTATTTTAAATATAACCGCAGGTATTGGTTCTTTAGTTTTTGGACCTATTGATGATAAAATTGGCGGTAAAAAAACAATATTAATAAGTTTAATTGGTTTGATAATTGGAACGATGCTGGCTATAAGTGCGCAAAATAAAAACATGTTTTGGTTGGCTGGAATTTTGGTTGGAATTTTTTCAGGACCTAATCAATCCTCCAGCAGATCATTAATGGCAAGAATGGTACCAACGAAATATTCTAATGAATTTTTTGGCTTCTATACATTTTCTGGAAAATTTACATCTTTTTTAGGTCCTTTTCTTCTAGGGATAATTACAAAAACTTTTAATTCTCAAAGGGCAGGTATTTTGATTGTTTTATTTTTTTTCATTACTGGTTTGTTTTGTCTTTTAACTGTAGATGTTAAAAAAGCTATCTTAATGAAAGATAAATAAAACATAATTTTTTTAAATTTATTTAAATATTATCCTTATTGGAATTTTAATAATTTTATAATAGATTTTGTTTAATAACGGAGTATTATTGAAATGAAAAAATTATCTTTGGCCGCTGTATTGTTATTTTCAACTGTATTTGTTGTTGGTTCAACATGTTTGATTGGTTCAGATTCTAAAAAATCAACAGAGACCATGACTCTCGCTGTTGAAGGAATGGCTTGTGAAGAAGCATGCGCCTCTAAAATTGAAACTGCTTTGATTAAACAAAAAGGTGTAAAAAACGCAGATGTTTGTTTTGACAGCAAAACTGCTAAAGTCGAATATTTACCTAATAAAATAAATGCAGTTCAAATCAAAAACACTATAATCGATGCAGGTTATTCAGCTAAATCTGAATCCTCTTGTGATTATGACTCAAAAAAAGCTAGTGCAAAAGTTGGTTCTTCATGTGAATCTACAAAGTCATCTAAAGAATCTATCTAACTTTTTTTTTATTATTTTAAAGGGTTGTGTTTTATCAACCCTTTTTTTTTGTTTAAAATTTTAAAATCTTATTTAACGGAGAATAATTAATGTCAACTCTAAGTAAAATTAATTCACTATCTAAATTAAGTGATATCAAAGATCAAGAATTATCTGTATTTGGATATTTTGAAGATATTGGATTAAGTAAAATAGGTGAAAAAATTAATAATCAATTGAATAATGTTATTTTAAAAGCAAGTTTTAAAGGAAAATTAAATTCTTCTTTATTAATCTATCTTGGTGATAATAATTCAAAGATTTTACTTATAGGTTTAGGAAATTCCAAAAAATATACTATTGATAAATTAAGAGGTTGTGCAGGTACAGTAATTAAAGAAATTAAAAAAAATGAAATCTCAAATTTTATTATTGAACTTATTGGAGGTTATAAATTAAACGTAAACAAATATGAATTAACTAAATCTTTAGTTGAAGGATTGATTTTAGGTTCATATGATTTTAATTATTACAAATCTAAAAATAAAAAAGAATTCACAATTAAAAGTTCAATTCTTGATGGTGATAATACAGGAATTAATGATGGTGTTATTATCAGCAACGCCACTTGTTATTCAAGAGATTTAGCAAATCATCCAAGCAATATTTTAACACCTTCTAAAATAGCTGATGAATCTATCAAAATAGCAAAGTATTCTAAAATTAAATGTAAAATTTTTGATCGTGAGGAATTTACAAATATTGGAATGGGATCTTTTTCTGCAGTTGCAAAAGGGGCATATGAACCTCCTAAATTTATAATTTTAGAATATAATGGTGCGGATAATAAAAATGAAAGACCCTATGCTTTTTTGGGAAAAGGAATAACATTTGATACAGGAGGTATATCTATAAAACCATCTCCAAAAATGGATGAAATGAAATTTGATATGTGCGGAGCAGCTACAGTTTTAGGAATAATGAAAGCAGTTAAAGAGTTAAAACCTAAACTAAATTTAATTTGTGCAATTGCTGCTACTGAAAATATGCCTGGAGGCAATGCAATTAAACCTGGCGATATTGTTAAAGCTTACAACGGGAAAACTATTGAAATATTAAATACTGATGCTGAAGGAAGAATGGTATTGGCTGATGCATTATCCTATATAAATGATATCTACAAACCACAATTTATGATTGATTTTGCCACACTTACAGGAGCTGTAATATATTCACTAGGACACATAGCTACTGGTATAATGGGTAATAACAAAACGCTAATTAATAATATTTTAAAGGCTGGAGAAATAACTTCTGAAAGATGTTGGGAATTACCTCTATGGGATGAATATTGTGAACAAGTAAAAAGTAAAATAGCAGATGTTAAAAATTTAGGAGCACCTGGACAAGCTGGAACAATTGCAGGAGCTGCATTCCTAAAAGAATTTGTAAATGATACTCCTTGGGTCCATTTTGATATAGCTGGTACTGCATGGCAGACAAAGGATCAACCATATATTCCATCAGGCCCATCTGGTGTAGGAGTAAGATTGTCATTGGAGCTTTTAAATATTATTTCTTCATCTTAGTAAGTTAAACTATTAAAACATCTAAATTTTTTAGAAAAAACACTTTGCTCTCTAAAATATATTAAATATATTTGCATATAATAAATAATATATTAAGAGGGGAAATAATAATGCTAAAAAAAGTTTTATTTTCATTTGCTATAATTTTTGGAGGTGGTCTATTATTTGCAGATGCTCATGGTGCAGCTGATGCAATGTTTACTGCTAACAACACATGGATGCTTGTTTCTACTTTACTTGTATTTATAATGCATTTAGGCTTTGCTGCATTAGAATCTGGTTTAACTAGATCTAAAAATACAGTAAATATACTATTTAAAAATATTAGTATAGTTGCTATTGGTATTTTAACATATTTTTTGTGTGGTTTTAATTTGATGTACCCAGGTGATTTTAATGGATTTATAGGTTTTGCTGGTTTTGGACTTTCATTACCGGATGGTCCAGGTGGTTTAATTGAATATGCCGGTGGAGCATACACATATTACACTGATTTTATTTTTCAGGCTATGTTTGCAGCGACTGCAGCAACTATTGTTTCTGGAGCTGTAGCTGAAAGAATAAAACTAAGTAGTTTTTTAATCTTTTCAGCCATTTATGTTGCTATAGTTTATCCTATCGTTGGATCATGGCATTGGGGTGGTGGCTGGTTGTCTGAAAGGGGATTTCATGATTTCGCTGGTTCAACATTAGTTCATAGTGTTGGCGGTTGGGCTGCCTTAGCTGGAATAATTGTATTAGGTCCAAGATTAGGAAAATATATGAAAGACGGTAGTATAAAACCCATTATGGGTCATAATATGCCACTTGTTTCCATAGGTGTATTTCTACTTTGGTTTGGATGGTATGGTTTTAATGGAGGTTCCGTTCTTTCAGCTGATCCTGCTGGAGTTTCATTAGTATTTGTAACTACAACTTTAGCTGCTGCAGCTGGTGTTATTGGATCTATGATATGTTCATGGTCAATAAGTAGTAAGCCGGATTTATCTATGGTTTTAAATGGTTCATTGGCTGGATTAGTTGGAATTACAGCTGGAGCTGATGTTGTTTCTCCAATTAGTGCAATCATTATAGGTTTTATTGCTGGAATTATTGTTGTATTGTCAGTTTTACAATTAGATAAACTTAAATTAGATGACCCAGTTGGAGCAGTATCAGTCCACTTGGTTTGTGGAATTTGGGGAACTTTAGCTGTAGGTATTTTTAGTGCAGATAATTCCTTTGTAACTCAATTGGAGGGAGTTTTAGGATATGGAGTTACATGTTTTGTTTTAGCATTCATTATTTTTCAAATAATAAATGCTATTATAGGTGTTAGAGTTTCAGAACAAGAAGAAATTAAAGGTTTGGATTTATCTGAGCATGAAATGGAATCATACTCAGGTTTTCAAGTTTTTACTGCTGAATAATTAAATAGTAGTTTGAGAAACTATTTATTTAAAATTTAATAGTTGTTCTCATTTTCCATTTAAACCTCATTAATCATTATAAATAATATATTTAATTATGATTAGTGAGGTTTTTATTTATAATTGGTCTTATTTATGAAAAATATATAAATATTGTTAATTTATTTCTCTTATAAATCAAGATTTTTTGATTAAATTTGTTATGGTGGGGTACTAAAGGTGGGGTACTATAGTTTTAAATATTAATTTTAACAACCAAGCAAATGTTAAAAAGATTGAGGACAAAATGAAGAAATGGCGGAGTAGCTCAGTTGGTTAGAGCAATGGAATCATAATCCAGAGGTCCGGGGTTCAAATCCCTGCTCCGCTACTACTTTTTTAAAACTTTCCTTGAATACATGTAAAAATCACTATATGAAAAGTGAAAATCATTATTTTTTAATATTATATTAAAAATTAAACTATCATGAATTTTGTACAATCAATTGAGTCAGTATATTTTAAAAATCTAACAAATTTTAAAGGACGATCTTCAAGGAATGAACTAATTAATGTTTTAATATTTAACTTAATTTTTATTTTTATCTTAATTGCTTCTGGTCAATATAACATAGCTCCAATAATTCAATTAATCAATTTTATACCCTCTTTATCATTAAGTATTAGAAGATTACATGATATCAATAAATCTGGTTGGAATATATTATTACCATTTACTATTATTGGTTTAATTCCTTATTGGTTTTTTTTATTTAAAAAGGGAGATATTGGTCGCAATAATTATGGTAAAAATGAAATTGTTAAATATTATTCAACTAATAATTAGAACATTGAATCAAATTAAAAAACTACATAAAATATTTTTTCTATTTTTCATGTTTTTATTTAATTCTTGCTCTGATGATAATAATTATGTTTTAAAGCTTGGTCATTTAGCTAATGAAGATGATATTTGGAATAAATCATCTTTATATTTTAAAAAAATTGTTGAAGAAAGATCACTTGGAAAAATAAAAATTAAAATTTATCCTAATGAACAACTTGGAAAAGAAATTGATTTGATTAATGGTCTTCAACTAGGAACAGTTGATATGACCATTGCTGGAGAAGCTTTTCAGAATTGGGTTCCTTCAGCTGCTATGCTTGCTATACCGTATGCAATCAGAGATTTTGATCATCTTCAAAAAATCGCAAATGGTAAAATTGGTAAGTCTATTGAAAAAGATTTACTTGAAAAAATAAATATAAGACCAATTTCATGGTTTATAAGAGGACCTAGACATCTTACATCTAATAGACCCATAATTCACCCTAATGATTTAAATGGAATTATTTTAAGGGTTCCTAATGTTCCGCTTTTTGTTTCATTTTGGCAATCATTAGGTGCAAAACCAACTCCAATGGCTTTTTCTGAAGTTTTTACTTCACTTCAACAAAATACAATTCATGCACAAGAAAACCCATTATCATTAATTAATAGTGCGGGATTTAGTGAAGTTCAAAAGTATTGTAATTTGACATCACATGTTACAAGTTGGATTTATGTAGTTTTAAGCGAAAAGAAATTAAAATCATTACCTTCTGATATGCAGAAAATTATATTAAAAGCCGGTTATGATATGCAATCTTTTCAACATGAACTTTTTTTTAAAGATGAAGATCAATTAAAGTCACAACTTATTGATAAAGGAATGAAATTTATCGAAGTAGAAAAAAACGAATTTATTAAAAAATCTAAAAATTCTATTTTTCTATCATTGAATGAAGAACAAAAACAAATTTACAATGAAATTATAAATGTTAAATAATCTTCAAAATTATATTACTTTCTTATCTAAATTTCTGACAAAAACATTTTTTCTTTTACTTATTTCAACTGTTTTATTACAAGTTTTCTCAAGATTTTTTTTAGTACAGGCACCTTCATGGACAGAAGAATTATCAAGAGTTTTTTTTATATATTCTGTTAGTTTTTCATGTGGTCTTGGTGTATTAAAAAATTCTTATATTTCTATTAATCTCGTTATTAAAAAATTTTCAATCCAAAAGCAATTTTTGATTCAAAAATTTATCCAATTTTCAATAATAGCTTTTATGGTTTTGATTCAGTTTCAATCAATAAAGTTTCTTCAAATTGGTTCATTACAGACATCTCCGTCCTTAGGTATTAATATGTTCTGGTTTTATTTTCCTATATTTATTATACCTTCATCAATAATGTGTTTTTGTATATTTCAATTTTATAAAAAAACATAGATTAGCTTAATAATGTTAATCTTATTTACATCCTTTTTAATTTTATTAGTTATTGGTTTTCCAATTTCATTTTCTTTAGGTATTTCAAGCCTACTTTATTTGTTGGCATTTGATATACCTTTAGTTGTTTTTCCTCAAAAACTTTTTGCTGGCCTAGATGTATTTGTCTTATTATGTATTCCAGGCTTTATATTAGCTGGAAATTTGATGAATAAATCAGGTGCAACAGATAAAATAATTGATTTTTCAAATTCACTATTTGGACATATTACTGGTGGGTTATCACTTGCAAATATTGGCTCTTCCATGGTTTTTTCTGGAATTTCAGGAACTGCAGTTGCTGATTCAGCTAGTATAGGAGGAGTAATGATACCTGCAATGAAAAAAGAAGGTTATGATGCTGCTTTTTCATCTGCTATAACTTCTATTTCATCAACAATTGGACCAATCATTCCTCCAAGTTTACCAATGATTATAGTAGGAACTTTAACCGGTTTATCTGTTACAAAACTATTTCTTGCAGGAGCAATTCCTGGATTGATTTTAGCTATTGTTTTAATGTGTATATCTTACTTTATCTCAAAAAAAAATAATTATCCAAAAGGTAATAAATCATCATTTAAAACAACATTTTTAACTTTTAAAAAATCAATTCTCTCTTTGTTCACTATACCTTTAATTCTTTTTGGTATCCTAGCTGGAGTTTTTACTCCAACAGAAGCTTCAATAATAGCTTCGCTTTATATTTTTTTTATTGGAATTTTCTTTCTCGATCTTAAAATAAAAGACTTAAATAAAATTTTAATTGAAACAATGATATCAACTTCATCAATAATGATTCTAGTAGCTTTTGCTAATGTTTTTGGTTGGATTTTAGCAAGTGAACAAATTCCTCAACAAATAGCAACTTTCTTTTTATCAATTACAGATAATAAATATATAATGCTTTTTTTAATTAATATACTTTTGCTCTTTGTTGGAACATTTATGGAAACAATTGCAGCTTTAGTCATTTTATTTCCAATATTATTGAAGGTATCAGTTTCGGTTGGAGTTGACCCAATTCATTTCGCTGTAATAGCAGTTTTAAATTTAATGATAGGTTTGTCGACTCCACCCGTTGGAATTTGTCTTTTTGTAACTTCTTCAATTGGAAAAGTTTCTTTGGAAGAGATTACCAAAGCTATAGTCCCTTTTTTGTTTGGGAGTTTAGTTGTTTTATTTGTTGTTACATATTTTCCTGAAATTTCATTATTTTTAGTAAATTCTTTTTATAAGTAACATATTAAAAAAGATATAAATTCTACAATGAAAGCAGTTGTTATATCAAAGCCCAATTCAATTAAAATAAAAGAAAAAGATTTTCCAAAAATTTCTTCAAATAAACTTTTAGTTAAGATTAACTCAATTGGAGTATGTGGATCAGATATTCATATAATTAAAGGTTCAAATCCTTTCGTTACATATCCAAGAATAATAGGACATGAATGTTTTGGACAAATTCTTGACTCTGGAAACAATTCATTATTTAAAGAAGGTGATAGAGTTGTTATAGACCCTGTTAATAGTTGTGGCAATTGTTATTCGTGTTTAAATAATAAAAATAATATATGTAATGACTTGAAAGTTTTTGGTGTGCATATTGATGGAGGAATGCAAGAATTTACATTGGTTAATTCTAATCAAATTTTTAAAATCCCAAATAATCTATCAAATGAGAATGCTACTCTTATTGAGCCATTTACTATTGCAGCTCAAGCAACAACTAGGGGTGGCGTTAAAAAAGGAAATTTAGTATGTATTATTGGTGCAGGAGCTATTGGACTTTCAATTTTAAAAGTTTGCAAAATGATTGGAGCCAAAACTATTGTGTTTGATATTGATAAAACAAGACTTGATAGAGCAAAATCTTTTGGTGCTAGTAATTTGGGAATAGATATTAATAAAAATAATATTTCAAATGAATTTACTAATAATCATGGTTTTGATGTTGTGATTGATGCGGCTTGTACATCAGAAACTTTTGAAAAGTCCATTCAGTTTTGTGCTAAGGGAGGTACTATAGTTACATTAGGCTTTACAAAACAAACATCTAAAATATCACAATACTATATAACAAAAAATGAATTAAATATCGTTGGTTCAAGATTACATAATAATAAGTTTGAAACTGTTTTAAAATGGGTAGAAAATTCAAAAATTGATTTAGATGGATTTGTAACTCATAGGTTTCATTATACTGAAATAAATGATGCAATATCGATGTTGTTAAAACCATATAATGATATATGTAAAGCTGTGATTGATTTTAATTAAAAATGAATTATTTAAATGATATTTTTGGTTTAAATGATAAAACTGTTGTAATTACTGGGGGTGCCGGTGCAATTGGATTGTCAATGAGTGATGCTTTGTTAAAAGCAGGAGCTAATCTAATGATTTGGAGTAGAAAAAAAGAATCAATTGACAAAGCTTTTGATAAAATACCCAATAAATATCATCATAAATGTATGGGTATTGCAGTTGATACATCGTCTGAGAAAAATGTTAAAATAGCACTTGCTAAAACAATTCAACATTTTAAAAAAGTTGATATTTTAATAAACGCTGTTGGTGGTAATTCAGGAAAATCTTCTTTTATAAATTTAGATATAAATAAATTTAATCAAATTTTGAAAAATAATTTATTATCTGGATTAGTCATACCAACTAAAATTTTTGCTAAATATTGGATTTTAAGTCAAATGAAAGGTTCAATTATAAATATAACTTCTGTGGCATCTACTAGACCTTTATCTGGGGTTTGGGCTTATAATGCAGCAAAATCAGCTGTATTAAATTTGACTCATGGAACTGCCAATGAATTTGCTAAAAATAATATAAGAGTTAATGCAATTACTCCAGGGTTTTTTATAGGTAAACAAAATAAAGATTTATTAATTAATAAGGGTTCAAAAGAATTAACTAAAAGAGGAAAATCAATTATTCAAAATACTCCACTTAAAAGGTTTGGTAAAGTACATGAATTACATGGTGCTACATTGTTTTTATCAAGTGATAAAGCTTCAAGTTTTGTAACTGGAATTTCAATTCCTGTTGATGGTGGTTTCTTAATTAATAATATTTAATAGTTATGAAAAGACAATTATACACTAATCAAACTCTCCCTGAAAAAATCAAAGCTGTTGTTCTTGAAGAACCAAAAAAACTTTCTTTAAAGCAAATTCCTATGTGGCCTTTACTTGATTACAATGATGATGAGTTAATTTTAATAAAAGTTCATTCATGTGGTTTGTGTGGTTCAGATCTTAGATACTACCTTGGAGAAAATCCATGGGGACAGCATACATTAGGACAATTTATTGAAAACCCTCCAAATATAGTACTTGGACACGAGTTCGCAGGAGAGGTTGTAGGTGTGATTAATCCAAAATATAAAAATATGCTTGGTAAAAGAGTTGCTCCTGTTTGTTCAAAGGTATGTGAAAAATGTGACTTATGTATAAATAAAATGGATCATTTATGTCCAAACACCATTCACATTGGGCATGGACAAGGTTGGGGTGATAGAGATTATTTTCCAGGCGCATATGCTGAATATGTCCCAGCATGGGCAAATACAGCTTTTGAGATTTCGAATAATTTATCTTATGATAAAGCATCCATGATGGACCTTCTTGCAGTTGGATGTCATGTTTCAAGAAAAGGTAATATCAAAAAGGATATGCCTGTTTTGATTATTGGATCAGGACCAGTTGGAAATAGTATTGTACAAATTTCAAAAATATTAGGAGCTGGTAAAGTTTTAGTAATTGATCAATCTAAAATTTCTCTTGATTTATCTAAAAATGTTGGAGCTGATTTAACTATTAATAATAAAGATTTAGATTCTAAAAAAATTTTAGAGATAATTAATATTAATACATCAAATATTCTTCCTTTTTCAGTTTTTGATACTGTTGGAACCTCTGAAACATTTGAATTAGGTACCAAGTTATTAGCTAAATCTGGAACTTATGTAAACATTGCAATTCATGATGAAAAAATGAAATTTAACCCATTAACTATTGCTAGTGAAAAAATAATTACCAGTTCTTGTAATTTTCAGTTAAAAGACTATGTTGATACATTAAAATGGCTTGAGGATGGAAAAATTAATATTGATGGTTGGCTTCATACAATTTCTTTAGATGATGTAAGTTCAATTTTCCCAAAATTATTGTCAAATAATAAAAATAATTTTTTTAAAGTTAATATTATTCCTTAGATAAAAATTGAATAATAATAATTTTCTTCCTCAATTAGAAATTAATCTACAAAACAAAATCGGTGAGGGTGCTCTTTGGCATTCAAAAAAAAAATGTCTTTATTGGATAGATATTCCAAAAGGAGAAATCTTTCAATATTTTCCGAAATCAAATGTTTTAAAAAATTGGGTTCATGATTATCAAATAGGAGGTTTTTCCATTAATTATGATGGAAGATTGTTGCTATTTATGCAGGAGGGAAGAATTGCTCTTTGGGATAAAGGAAAACTTGAGGATATCATAACATTATTACCAAATGTAAAAAATAATCGATTCAATGATGTAATTGCTGATCCTAATGGTCGTGTTTTTTGTGGAATAATGTCTACAAAAGAAAAAAAAGGATGTTTATTTAGGTTAAATATTGATCAATCTTTAACAAAAGTAATTAAAGAAACAGGTACTTCAAATGGGATGGGTTTTAATAAAATGGAAACCAAATTTTATTTTTGTGATTCTATGGATTGTACTGTTAGTGAATTTGACTATGATAAGTCAACTGGTGATATTTTTAATCGAAAAATCATTTTTGAAACTGATTTTAATAAAATGGGAAGACCTGATGGTATGTGCGTTGATATTCAGGATAATTTATGGATTGCTCTTTGGAAAGGTTGGGGTATAATAAAAATTAATTCTAAGGGTGAATTGTTAAAAAAAATAAAAATGCCTGTAAGAAAAGTCACAAATGTATGTTTTGGCGGAGAAAAATATACCGATATGTATATAAATTCAGCTGGTTATGAAAATAAAAAAATTAATGGAGATTTATCAGGATCACTTTTTAAAATAAAATCATCTTTTTTAGGAAAAAAAGAATTTTTATCAAAAATAAAGACAAAATAATGTACTTGCTTTCTATTTGGGGATATATTCAAACAATAAGAGTGGAAGCTATTAGCAAATTTCAACTTAAACAATTTAAAGATTATTCTAAAAAAAACTTTAAAAATATAGCTAAGATTTTATTAGAGGGAGATTTAGGTCATAGCTGGGTTGAATATGATGGAATTTTATCATTTAAAGGTCCTTTTATTGATTCTAGTTCTGAATTGTCGATAACTGATTATGACCAAGATGATTATTATGGTGATGGATATACTTTTTTGAGAACACCCTTGAATAAATTAAAGATTTTAGAAAAGAAAAATATTATTGATCATTTTGATGAAGATCTTTTTATTGTTTCTATTCAAAGTGATTACGGTTCTTCATTCACAGGTAAACTTTCTAAAAAAAATCAAAAGTTTGATAATGATCAATTTTCAATCAATTCATTAAATTTACATCCAATAATAAATACATCGCTTTTGAAAACACTTAGTTATAAAAAAAAAAAATTACCTAATTCATCTAAACATGGTTTTGAAAATCACGATTTGAAAGTTTTTATAGTTGAAAAAAACAAATCTAATCATATAAATGTAATAGATAAAAGTTCAGTAATTTTTAAATAAACTATTTTAAATTTTGTAATGAATCAAATTTTTTTTGGAATTGATCTTTCAGGTCCTGTAAATATTATTGATACTGCCATTAGTTGGTTTAAATATGACTATTTAAAAGAGAAACTTGTTTTAATCAATTATAAGATTGGTGCAGATGATAATTTTATATTTAATATTGTAAAAGACTTATCTAAAAATAATAATTTATTTATCGCTATCGATGCTCCTTTAAGTTATAATATGAAAGGTGGTGATAGAGAAAGTGATAAATCATTAAGAAAATTTCTCAAAGAAAGGAATATTAAAACTTCTTCAGTAATGACACCTACAATGACAAGAATGTCATATTTAACTTTAAGAGGAATTTCAATCACAAGAATTCTAGAAACTTTAATTAATAAACCCAAAATAATTGAAGTTCATCCTTTTGTTTCATTGTTGATTAATGGTGCAAATAAACATGATATAGATAATGTTAAAAAAAATATTAAAGCCAAACAAAATATTTTAAACTTTTTAAAAAAAAAACAAATGGGTGAGTTGCCAATTATTACATCAAAAAATGACCACTTATTATCTTCAATAATTGCTGCTAATATAGTTTTTTTGTGGAGCAATAATAAATATCAATGGATTAGTAAAAGAAAATTCCCTTTTCATCCATATGATTTTGTTTGTTAAATTAATTCCATGAAGTTTATTCCTCCATTTCATGCAGCCTATCCTGTAAATGATTTGCAAAAAGCTATAGATTTTTATAAAAATATTTTAGGTTGTAAACAAGGAAGGTCAGATGAAACTTGGGTTGATTTTGATTTTTTTGGTCACCAACTTGTTTTTCATTACGTTAATAACTTTAAACAAAAACATTATTTTAACCCTGTGGATGAACATAAAGTCCCTGTTCCTCATTTTGGATCAGTCTTAGAGTGGAATAAATGGCACACTTTAAAGGATAATTTAGTTAAAAATAAAATTCAATTTGAAATTCAACCTTATATAAGATTTAGAGGAAAACCTGGTGAGCAAGCTACCATGTTTTTTTTTGATCCTAATGGATATGCCCTAGAATTTAAATCATTCAAGGATATTAATAATTTATTTAAGATATAATTTTTTTAATCTATTTGATAAAGTTTTAAAATCGAAAATATGCTTGAGTAAAATAGCCATTAATACATCAAAAATAGGATCAGCATTTGGAAATAAAAAATTCCAAAAAATAATACTTAAAATCCAAAGAAAATATTTCACTGCAAAAGTTAATTAATTTTACAAATCTAAAAAATATTAAAAGTTTGATTCTTGTTTTTATCAATTAAAATGTTTAATTAATAAATTATTTTATGGGGTTTTCATGAACATAATATCAATTATTTCATTTATAATTGCTACTTCTTCAGTCGGATTTTTTACTTACATGATTGTTTCAAAAATGAAAAAATCAGATAATCCTACTGAAGAGTTTTTTACAGGTGGGAGAGCTCTTTCTTGGCCAGTTGTAGCAGGTTCATTGCTACTTACAAATCTATCAACAGAACAATTAGTTGGATTAAATGGTACTATATTTGGTGATAAAGCATTGGTTGGAATAGCTTGGGAAGTTCTAGGTGGGTTTGCAATGATTGCAACCGCTCTTATATTTCTTCCTATTTATTTGTCAAGTGGATTTACAACTACTCCTGCCTTTTTAGAAAAAAGATTTGATAAAGATACAAGGTCTATTGTTTCAGGATTATTTCTTTTTGGATATGTAACTGTTCTTCTACCAGTTGTTTTGTACACTGGCTCTCTAGCTTTAATTGGAATGTTTGATTTAAATATACCTTTATGGTTAGTTGTTTCAATAATCGGTTTGCTTGGAAGCTCTTATGCAATATTTGGTGGTCTTAAATCTGTTGCTGTAAGTGATACTCTAAATGGAATAGGTTTGTTAATAGGAGGATTAGCAATACCTGTCTTAGCATTATTTTCTTTAGGTAAAGGTTCTTTTTTTAATGGTTTAAATACATTAATTCAAAAAAACCCTGAATATTTATCTGTTTTAGCTATTTCTAATGTTGATGAAAAGATTGTATCTGTTCCATGGCCAACATTATTCACAGGAATGATGTTTATAAATATTTTCTATTGGTCTACAAATCAGGTTATAGTACAAAGAGCAATGGCTGCTAAAAGTTTGGCTGAAGGTCAAAAGGGTGTTCTTTTCGCATCTTCATTAAAATTAATTGGACCAATATTATTATGTTTACCAGGATTAATAGCTTTGCATATGGAAGAACTGAATATTTCAAAATCTGATCAAGTATATGGAGCTGTAGTAAGACATGTTTTACCTAATTGGTCACTTGGTCTTTTTGCAGCAGTTTTAATGGGTTCTATCTTAAGTTCTTTTAATAGTGCTCTTAATAGTGCTTCTACTTTATTTTCTTTACAATTTTACAAAGGATATATTAATAAAAAAGCTTCTGGAGAATTGATAGTTTCTATTGGAAAAAGATTTGGAATTATTTTAGCTTTTGCTTCAATTATAATTGCACCTTTTTTATCCCAAATGCAATCTATATTTACATATTTACAACAAGTAAATGGTTTATATAGTGTACCAATTATCGGTATTTTTTTGATTGGGATTACAACTAAAAAGGTTCCAGCATTTGCAGCTAAAGTTGGAATGTTAGTTGGCATATCATTTTATGCATTTTTTACTTTTATTAATATAAAAAATGTACCAGCATATATATCTAATGAAAATGGAGAATTACATTATCTTCATGGATATTTTATCAGTTTTGTTTTTTCAGTGTTAGTTATGTTGTTAATCGGAATTATAAAACCAAAATCAGATTCAGAAATAAAGAAAAGTGAAATTAAAATAAAGTCTCCAGTTGATATGACTCCATGGCCTTTTGCAAAAACAGCCTCAACAGCAATTATCTCAACGACTGCTTTAATATATATTATGCTATCTTTACTTTCATTATAAATGAAGTTTATTATAAATATATTAATTTTTATTTCATTTATTTTTTCACAAACTAATTTTGAAAAAGGGATGAAGTTTTATAATTCTCGATCTGAAGGAGCAAATGGAATAATTGCGCTAGATTCTAAAATTGATTCTGCGGTTTATTTTTTTAGAAAAGAAAATAAAGATCAATTATCATCTTTAATGTTACTCAAAGCACTTTATTTTAAAGGAGAATTTGTTATTCAAGATTTAGAAATGAAGAAAAATATTTTTGAAGAAGCAAAAATTCTTGGAAAAGAATTAATTGATAAATATCCTGATGATCCTAAAATAAGGTATTGGTATATTGTTAATTTAGGAAGTTGGGGTCAAAATTATGGAGTTTTAGCTGCAGCTAGAGAAGGTGTTGCAGATCAAATTAAAACTCATTCTGAAAGAATTATTGAATTAGATCCAAATTGTGAAAATGGGGGAGGATATTTTATGTTAGGAGTAGTGAATTTTAGAGCCCCATATATTCCATTTTTTTTAACCTGGCCTAATAAAAAGAATGCATTGAAATTACTTGAAAAAGCTTATAACGTTGGAACTCCAACCCCAGTGCAAATTAAATTTTTATCAAAAGCTTTGATTTATGATGGTCAGTCTGAAAAAGCTAAATTATTATTAACAAAACTTTCAAATTTGATACCTGAT
>CENX01010111.1_pt1 | contig 23031 bp, 24 predicted proteins | sample 361321 | NCBI WGS metagenome assembly CENX01 (sample SAMEA2619678, study PRJEB7988) | marine metagenome | isolation source: saline water (ENVO:00002010), including | reverse complement strand
CCTCAGGATGTATTTATTAGTAAAAACAAAAAAAAACTTAGTGATTTCTCAAAAAATGAAATAATCGGGTCATCTTCTCTTAGAAGAAAAGCTCAATTATTAAAACTTAATCCAAAATTAAATGTAACTGATATTAGAGGAAATGTTGATACTAGAATAAAAAAAATGGAAAGTGGTGAATATGATGGTCTTATTTTAGCAGCTGCTGGAATTGAAAGATTAGGATTAGAGAATTATATAACTGAATTTATTTCAACTGCAAACATGTTGAGTGCTCCGGGCCAAGGTGCAATTGCAGTAGAAATAAAAAAAAATAATATACAATTGAAAGATATAACATCATCAATTAACGATGAGTTTTCAAGAGTCACAACATCAACTGAAAGATCTTTTATGAAATTAATGGGAGGAGGCTGTAATTACCCTATTGCTGCTCTTTCAACAGTCAAAAATGATAAAATTTTGATTGATGGATTAGTTATTAGTCTTGATGGAACAAAATTAATACGATCATCTGCTGAAGATAGCGTTAATAATTGGCACGATTTAAGTATAGATTTTGCAAATACATTTTATGAAAAAGGTGCTCAAGAAATTTTAAATGAAATTGATAATGAAAATTCTTGAAAATTTATCAATAATTACAACAAACGAGTTTCACTCAAAAGGTTTTTCAAAACTTTCTGACAACGGAGCTAAGGTCCACCACTTTCCAATGATAAAGACCGAAAACCTGGATATAAAAGTTAATAACGAAGACTATTCTTGTTTAATTTTTACTTCTAAAAATGGTGTCAGATATTTTTTTCAAAATAATAATATTGAATCAAATAAAAAAATGATTACAATAGGAAAGAAAACAGCTGAAGAACTAAAAAAGTACGGTATTAAAGCTGATTACATTTGTTCAAGAAACTATTCTAACGAAATGGCACTAGAATTAAAGAAAAATAATATACTGAAAGATGAAAAATCTTTGTTGTTACAAGGTGAACTAGCTAATAACGACTTGTTAAAATCATTATCAAAATTTACTCAAGTGGAAAGGTTAAATATTTACAGAACGATATTCATAAAAAAAATTGAAACAAAACTTAAAGAATTATTGGAATTTAATCCATTCATAATATTCACAAGTCCTTCCTGTTTTGAATCGTTTAACAATCTTTATGATTCTAGTAAAGCAAAATTAATTAGCATTGGAAAAACTACTACTTCATATATTGAAAGTAAAGGATTTAAAACAACAACAACCGCAAAGATGCAAACCTATGAAGGTATATCTCAATCCATCATAGATTTTTTTAAAAAAGAAACTTACAATGAATTATCCTGAATCAAGATTAAGAAGGCTCAGATACAATAAAATTATTAGAGAAATGTTTGAGGATATTAAAATATTTCCTCAAGATTTGATATATCCCATTTTTATATGTGAGGGTCAAAATATTAAAAATGAAATAAAATCATTGGATGGTCAATTTCAAATGTCAGTAGATAATGCTATCAAACTTTGTAAAAATCTGCTTGAATTAAAAATTAATAAAATTCTATTGTTCGGAGTTGTAAGTAAAAAGGATGATAGTGGGGAGATAGCATGTAATTCAAAGAGTATTATTCCTCAAGCAATATCAAAAATTAAAGAAGTTTTTGGAAATCAAATATTAATATTAGCTGATATATGTAATTGTAGTTATACAACCCACGGACATTGTGGAACAATCAAAGACAATGATGTAGATAATGATTTAACTAACACTACACTCGCAAATCAAAGCTTAATTGTGGCTAAAGCGGGTGCTGATGTGATTGCTCCATCTGACATGATGGACGGTAGAGTAAAAATAATAAGAGATAAATTAGATCAAAATGGATATGAAAAAATACCGGTTTTCCCTTACTCAGTAAAATATTCTTCATCATTTTATGGTCCATTCAGAGATGCAGTTAATAGTAATTTTAATGATGGAAAAAGAGATACCTATCAAATGAATTTTAAAAATTCGTTTGAATTCATTAGAGAAATTGAACAAGATTTAAATGAAGGAAGTGATGCGGTTATTATTAAACCTGCACTTTCATATCTTGATATAATATATAGAGTAAAAAATAAATTTAATGTACCAATAATTGCTTATAATGTCAGCGGCGAATATTCTATGGTAAAATCTTCAGCAAAAAATAACCATATAAATGAAATTGAAGTAATTCTTGAGATTATGCATTCAATTAAAAGAGCTGGTGCAGATTCAATAATAACCTATCATGCTATTGAAATAGCAAAATATTTCAAAGATAAAAATGTATAAAAACAGTAAAAACGCATTTAAGTTAGCAAAAGAAAAAATACCGGGTGGAGTAAATTCTCCTGTTAGAGCTTTTAAAAGTGTGGATGGAAGTCCAATATTCTTCAAAAGTGGTACAGGGAGTAAAATTATTGATATTGATAATAATGAATATATCGATTGTATTTCATCATGGGGACCATTAATTTTTGGACATTGTAATAAAGATATTATTGAATCAATCAATAAAGCTGCCCATTCTGGATCAACATTTGGTGCATGTACAACCATTGAAACAGAGATGGCAGATAAAATAATTGAATATGTCCCCTCAGTAGAAAAAGTAAGAATGGTCAATTCAGGCACAGAAGCCACAATGAGTGCAATTCGACTCGCTAGAGGTTTTACTAAAAAAGAATTAATAATTAAGTTTTCGGGAAATTACCATGGTCATGGTGATAGTTTTTTAATTAAAGCTGGTTCAGGAGCTTTCACACTTGGATTGCCTGATAGTCCTGGTGTAACAAAAAACACAGCGAAAGATACACTAACTGCTGAGTTTAATGATTTAGGATCTGTTGAAGAATTGTTTGAAAGCAATAAAAATAATATTGCAGCTGTAATTATTGAACCTATTGCTGGAAATATGGGTTTAGTTCAGCCTGACAAAGGATTTTTACAAGGTTTAAGAAAAATCTGTGATACAAATAATTCCATCTTGATTTTTGATGAAGTAATGACTGGATTTAGAGTTTCTAGAGGTGGAGCTCAAGAATTATACAATGTTATACCTGATATTACTACTTTAGGTAAAATAATTGGAGGTGGACTTCCTGTAGGTGCGTATGGTGGTAAAAAAGAAATTATGAATATGCTTGCCCCAGAAGGTCCAATTTATCAAGCGGGTACACTTTCAGGTAACCCACTTGCAATGAATGCTGGACTAACAACTTTAAAAATGTTAAATGAAGAAGTTTACAATAAACTTGAAGAAATTTCAAAGAAGATTGAGGTTGGATGGAAAAAAAATATCAAAGAAACAGGAACAGATGCTTGTATAGCAAGGGTTGGATCAATGTTGACATTATTTTTTACTTCTAAAAAACAAGTAAGTAATTATAATGATGCTCTTGAATGCGACACAAAGAAGTATGCTAAATATTTTAAATGCATGCTTGATATGGGAGTTTACTTACCTCCTTCCCAATATGAAAGTCTATTTTTATCATCTGTTATGACAGATGATGATATCACTAAATTAATTGAATCAAACAAAATTGCTCTTGAGAAATTAAAATATGAATAGAATATTACTAGATACTTTAGAAAATAAAATAACATCAAGACCACCTGTTTGGTTTATGAGGCAAGCTGGTAGAATTTTACCATCCTACAGGGCACTTAAAAAGAGTCATCATTTCTACTCAATGATGAAGGATAAAGATTTAGCAACAAAAGTTACTTTATTGCCCATTAATGATTTAAAAGTTGATGCTGCAATACTATTTTCAGATATATTAGTAATTCCCGATGCAATGGGACTTGAATTAGATTTTACACCAAATGGACCTAAATTTTCAAATTCATTAAAATCAGATAGTAATAATATTATCAAATACGATCCCTCAAGACTAACCTATATTTATGATAACATTAAAAATATTAAAGCCAATAATCACCAGGTTCCTTTAATTGGTTTTTGTGGTGGTCCACTAACCACATTTCTTTTTATGTTTAGATCCTCAGAAAATAAAAAAAGTTTTAAGGAAGCAATTAAGTTTTTTTATAGCAACAAAAAAGAAAGTTTAAGAATATTGGAACAAATAACTGAAGCTTCAATTGATTATGCAAAAAATCAAGTAAATAGCGGTATAGATGTTTTTCAATTATTTGAAACTTATTGTGGAGCAATTCCCTATGAATTATATGAAGAATTAATTCTTCCTTTTTCAAAAAAAATATTGAATTCGGTTAAGGAAATGAATTGTCCAAATATTTTTTTTCCAAAAGATTTCTCGCTTGGATTAAAAAGCATAAATAAAGGTATATGTGATTTTGTTAGTATTGATTGGCACATTTCATTGAATAGTGCACGATATTTGGTGGATGAAAGTGTTGGAGTTCAAGGGAACATGGATCCAAGGATTTTATACTATGATAAAAATGATATAGAAAATTATTTAAACTCATGCATAGAATTTGGATCCAAAAATAATAATTGGATTTTTAATTTAGGGCATGGATTTTTACCTGATATTGATTATAGGAAAGCTCAATTTGTTGTTGACTGGATAAATAAAACTAATTGGAATAGATAATATGTTAAATAAAAAGAATTTATTAAAAAAATACAATCAATCTGGACCAAGATACACATCTTACCCGCCAGCAACTTTTTTTGATTCTAAATTTGGGAATTCTGATCACGAAAAATATATAATCCAATCAAATCAAGAAAAACCTGAAAATATATCAATATACATTCACATTCCATTTTGTCCACAAATCTGTCATTTTTGCGGTTGTACAACAGAAACTGGATTTACCAAACCATTTCTTGAAAGATATGTTGATGCAGTAATTAAAGAAATCAATTATGTTGCAAGAAGAATTAATAAAAAAAGAAAACTTACTCAAATTCATTGGGGAGGAGGAACTCCAAATGCAATTTCTTATAAATACATTGAAAGGATTACAAATAAGCTTTATGAAGAATTTACTTTTTCAAAAAATTATGAAATGGCAATTGAATGTAATCCAGCTCATTTAGAATTTAGACATATTGAATTATTAAAGAAATTCGGTTTTAACAGAATATCGCTTGGAATTCAAGATTTTAGAAATGATGTTTTGGATGCTATTAATAGAAAACCATCAAAACATCCAATTAATGAAATAATTGCAAAAATTAAAAATGAAGGATTTACTGGAACTAATATTGATTTAGTTTATGGACTACCTTTACAAACTGTTAAAAGTTTTAAAAAAACAGTTGAAAAAGCGATTGAGCTTAAAACTGAGAGACTAGTTACTTTCTCCTATGCTCATGTTCCATCTGTTTTACCACGTCAAAAAATATTAGAAAAAATTGGATTTCCAAATTCAAATGAAAAAGCTGAGATGTATGAAAATTCGTATAAAAAATTTATAGAATCTGGATATATTTCAATTGGCATGGATCATTATTCACTTCCAAATGATGAATTTGCAACTGCATTAAAAAACAAGAATTTACACAGAAATTTTCAAGGTTATTGTACTAGAGAAACCACTGGTCAAGTTTATGCATTTGGTGCCTCAGCAATTTCTCAGTTAAATTCAGCTTACAGTCAAAATATTAAAAATGCTTCTCAATACATAAATGCTATTGAAAAAAATAAACTTGCAGTTTTAAGAGGATATGCTGTGACAAGTGAGCAAAAAATAATAAGGGATATAATAAATAATTTGATGTGTAATTATTATGTAGATCTTAATAAAATTGCTGTTGAAAACAAAATAAAAATTAATGAGCTATACAATTTAATTGATTTCTCAATTGATAATTTTATAGATTTTATTGAGGATGGAATTTTAGATATAGAATCTGGTAAAATTATCGTTTATGAAAAGGGTAGATTATTTACAAGAAATATCGCTATGAAATTTGATCCATTAGTTAAAAAAAATATTGGAACATATTCAAAAACTATATAATGAAAGGTTTTTTAATGATAAATTTAGGTTCACCAGACAGCACATCAATTCCTGATGTAAAAAGATATTTAGATGAGTTTTTAATGGATAAAAGAGTTATCGGAAAAAGCTATTGGTTTAGATGGTTTTTAGTCAAAATAATAATTTTAAATACAAGACCAAGAAAATCTGCTAAAGCCTATAAAAAAATTTGGTGGAAAGAAGGTTCGCCTTTAATTGTTTTGTCAAAAAGACTATTTAGTAAAGTAAAAAAGCTTGTTAAAATACCAGTTGCTCTTGCAATGAGATATGGTTCGATGAGTATAATCAACGGTCTTAAAGAACTTCATGAAATTGGTGTAAACGAGGTCATTGTATTACCATTATATCCTCACTATGCCATGTCTTCATATGAAACAGTAGTTGAAAAGGTAAAAAAAGAAGGAAGATTAAAATTTCCTAATATCAAATTAAAAATAATTGATCCGTTTTACAATAATAAAAACTACATAAAGTTATTAAGTAATAAAATCAAAGAAACTCTAAAAAAAGTAAAATACGATCATATCCTCTTTTCTTATCATGGAATTCCTGTAAGTCATTTAAAAATTTCTGATACTACTAACAAGCACTGCTACAAAGTTAAAAACTGTTGTTCAGTGAACTCTGATGCACATAAAACTTGTTATAAACATCAAGTTTTAGAGACAACAGAACTTGTTGTAAAAGAATTAAAAATTGATAAAAGTAAATATAGTAATGCTTTCCAGTCTAGACTCCCCAATGAAGCATGGTTAAAACCATATACCGATAATGAACTAGTAAGATTAGCAAAAAAAGGTATTAAGAATTTAGTAATTGTAACTCCTGCATTTGTAACTGACTGTCTTGAAACACTTGAAGAAATTGCAATGGAAGGTAAAGAAGAGTTTTTAGATTCTGGTGGAAAAAATTATTACTATGTTCCTTGTCTTAATGATGATAAAGATTGGTCAAAATTAATTGCTAGTTGGGCAAAATAAAATCATGAACTACCTAGTCCTCAAAACAATTCACCTAATTGCAGTAGTTTGCTGGTTTGCTGGATTGTTTTATATGGGAAGACTTTTTATCTATCATAAAGAAGCTGAAAAAAGAACTGATGTAGAAAAAAAAATTTTACAAGATCAATATATGTTAATGTCAAATAGGTTAATGTATATAATAACATGGCCTTCTACTTTAGTGACTACTTTTTTTGGATTTTATATGCTTTACCAAAACTCGATACTTTTAGAGCTTGATTGGATGAAAGTGAAACTTATTTTGGTTTCTGTTTTATTAATTTACACAATCACTATTCAAATATTTTTAAAACAACTTAACAAAGGTAATATAAGATTAAGTGAGCTTGGATTAAGAATATGGAATGAAGTTGCCACATTACTATTAATATCAATAATTTCATTAGCTATTTTAAAATCTTCAATATCATGGATTAATGCTATTCTTACTTTTATTGTTATAGCAATTATTTTAATGCTTTTAATCAGAGTTTACAAAAATCTGATAAAAAAACCTTCGTAATTTATCTAAGAAACAATATAAAAAGCAACTAACAAATAAACTGAGGCTTGAATATAACCTAAATTTTTACTGTTTATCAGTTTAATTAGCTTTGGTCGAAATATCTCAGATGATATAGAAATAAAAATAAAAATGATAGTAGAAATTATCCAAAAAATCAAACCCAGAATTAAAAATTGTAACTTAATATACATAGTTTCATGAAATATGAATCCTGGCAAAAATGCTATAAAAAATACACTAACCTTTGGATTTAAAATATTCATTAAAAGCCCAGTAATAAAATTATTTTGGGTTTGATTCTTTTTATTTTTAAAATCATTCTTTTTGATAATTGACAGCACTGATAGTGAAGTAAAATAAAAAAAACCAAAATATTTAATAATATCATAATAGAAATCGTCAGAACTCAAAATAGCTGAAATACCAAAAATTACAAGTAAAGTATGAAAAAGTAAACCAGATGTTAACCCTAATGACAACTCAATTGCATCTCTTTTTCCTTTAGATATACTTTTAAAAAAAACATAACTTATATCGGGTCCTGGCGTAATCGTGAGTAAAAATACCGAAAAAATAAATGTAAGTAAAACATCAATTTGCATAATTTTTGAATCTAGTGATTATTTTTGTAATATATTACTTATAAATAATGAACAAAATTCAAAATCTGCTAGAAGAAATTTCAGAAACTAGGAAAAAGTTGCTCAATCACTCAATATATAGTAAACTTAATAATATCGAATCAATTTCAAAATTTATGGAAATCCATGTTTTTGCTGTTTGGGACTTTATGTCACTAGCAAAATCTCTCCAAAGAAATTTAACTTGCGTTAGTACTCCATGGTACCCTACAAATGATAAAATATCAAGAAGACTTATTAACGAAATAGTCCTCGGTGAAGAGAGTGATATCGATCAAAACAATAAGCCTACAAGTCACTTTGAATTATATGTTGAATCAATGAAAAAAATAGGCTCAGACACTAGTAAAATAACTGAATTTATAGACGAAGTAATAAAGACCCAGTCCCATACAAAGGCTGTAAAAAAATGTTCAATTCCAGATGGAATTAGTAGATTTTTAGATTTTACATTTGAAACTATTGATTCAAATAAACCCCACGTAATTGCAAGTGTATTTACTTTTGGAAGAGAAGACTTAATACCAGATATGTTTATAAATATTGTTAAAACTCTAAATAAAAAAAATGAAACAAAAATTGGAGATCTTTTATATTATTTAGAAAGACATATTGAAATGGATGGAGATGAGCATGGACCAATGGCACTTCAAATGATTTCTGAACTTTGTAAGGATGACGAAAATAAGTGGAAAGAAGCTACTATGATGTCAAAAAAAGCTTTAGAAATGAGAATAAAATTATGGGATCATATTGAAACTAGTTTAAATTAAAACATCACCAATTGTTTTAATCTTTAAATAATTTACTTTTATTAATCTATTGAGAAGTTTATCAAGATAGCTCGAACTTAGTGGACCCCAACCTTCATTGTCCAATCCGTGCAATGTTAATATCAACCATCCACCATCCGATTCTAAAAACTGATTTATTGATCCTTCTACAAAACCGTCAGCATTATTTGGACCAAATCCCCACGTTCCTAGCCTTAAATTTGTTTTTTTGTTTGGAATTTGATTTGAGAATTTATTTTTTAAAACTAACCTACCAGCTGTTCTAACTGCTTTAACTCTTTTTAAAAGGTAATCGTCAATTTCTTTATTTGAAGAATTATATGGATAGTTAAAAATAGAGTCAGATTGTGAGAAATCATCTAAGTTATTATTGAAGTATTCTAAACACTTATCTATATTATTCTTAGCATTTTCAATTGGTATTTTTGTTAAATTTAGATGTTCCCACGAATGAGGCATAATTTCATGACCTTTCAACTTGAGACTATTCCAATCATAAAAATCTCCAAGTAATTTTTTTGGCATCCATTTAGATTCATTTTTAAAGGAATTTAAATGAGCAGAAGCAATAATATTCATACTGGCTTTTAAACCATAATTCTCAAATATTTTTGCAGTTTTATAAGAGGATTTTTTAAAACCATCATCAAAACTTAAAGTTAAATAATGAGTTTTATTACTTATAAATGGGTTTAAATTTAGTCCCAGGCTCACAAGTGATGTTAATTTTAAAAAACTTCTTCTAATCATACTCAAAATATTGTAATCTAAATAAAAATAAAAAATTTATAAATTTTAAAATATAACTATATTTACTAACCTTTAATTTATATGAAATATATATTTTTATTTGCTCTAATTTTATTAAAATCATTAAATTCTTATTCTCAGCTTGAGCATGCTAATAAGTTTGCCAAAACAATTACTGAAAAAGATTTAAAAAAACACCTATATACATATGCTTCTGACGATTTTGAAGGTAGAAATACTGGATCTAAGGGTCAGAAAAAAGCTGTTGAATATTTAAAAAATTTCTACATTCAAAATGATATTAAGCCTGGTGATCCTGACAAAGATTATTTTCAAAAAATGACTTTAAATATTTCAAGGGGTGATGAAGGAAACGTTGATAGTGAAAATGTAATTGCAATTATTGAGGGAACTGAGAAACCTGAAGAATATTTAATTCTAACTGCTCATCTAGATCATGTAGGATATGGAAGAACTGGCTCAAGACTAAGAAAATCATATGTAGGTGAAATTAAAGACAGAATTCATAATGGTGCTGATGATGATGGATCTGGAACTGTTGCAATGCTAGAAATTGCTCAAGCATTTAAACAAGCAAGTAAAAAAGGAAAAGGACCAAAAAGAAGTATTATTTTTTTACATGTCACTGGTGAAGAAAAGGGGTTGTTAGGATCTGCATACTACTCTGATAATCCTATATATCCTTTATCCAAAACAGTTGCAAATTTAAATCTTGACATGATCGGAAGGATTGACCCAACAAGAAAAGGTGACAAAAGAGAGTATGTATATATAATAGGATCAGATCACGACAGTCAAGATCTTCATCAAATATCTGAACAAACAAACCTTCAAACTGTTAATATTGATTTAGATTATAGATATAATGCAAAAGATGATCCTCAAAGATTCTATTACAGAAGTGATCATTATAATTTTGCAAAAAAAGGTATACCCATAATTTTTTATTTTTCAGGAACACACGAAGATTATCATTTGCCTAGTGATACACCTGATAAAATTAATTACGATTTATTGGAACTCCGATCAAAATTAATTTTTTATACGGCATGGAATATTGCTAATAGAGACCAAAGAGTTATTGTAGACCCAAAACCTGAGTCAGAAATTTTTGAAATTGATTCTGAAAAGCTTGAAACTTATACTGGTAAATATAGTACTGAGGGTGTTCCGCTAGTTATTGATATTTATGTAAAAAATGATAAACTATTTATTGAAGTTATGAATCAATCCCTGGAGCTCACACCTGTTGCTGAAGATAAATTTAAAATAGAAGCAGCTAGCTTAGACTTAACATTTGATACAAAGGATGGTACAATGCAATTCAAACAAGGGCCCTATCAAATAAAATTAAAAAGAGAATAAGTTAGAAGATCCTATTTTTTATAATTTTTATTAATAGTTGTGCTGTTTGCTGAAAGCTTTATTTTAATTTGATTAAGTTGATTTTTGAGATTTTTAGTTAGCTCAGGAAATTTTTTAGATAAATTTTTTGACTCGCTAATATCATCTTTGAGATTATATAACTCTAACCTATTATCCTCGTGAAACTCAATTAACTTCCAATCTTTATTTCTAACAGCTGAACCAGGTTTCCATAAACTGCCGTGATAATGAGGAAAATGCCAGAAAATAAAATCTCTATTAATATCTTTTTTAACAAATAAATTAGAAAGATCAACACCATCAATATCATCAACTTTATAACTTAAATTTAAAAGATTGGCAATTGTTGGAAAAAGATCGTATGATACGACTGGCTCTGAGATTAATTTACTTTCAGTTTGGTTAGGAAGTTTTATTAATTGAGGAATTCTAATTCCTCCTTCGTACAACCATCCTTTTCCTGCCCTCAAAGGATAAACTGATGTTGGAGCTACTCTTCTTTGTGTAGATAAGCCACCGTTATCAGACGTAAAAACAATTAGTGTATTGTCATATATATCATTTTCTTTCAAATATTTAATTATTTTTCCAATATTATTGTCTGTAGCATGCACCATAGATGCATACTTAGCATTTCTTTGATTTAATAATGTAATAGCATCACCTTCTTTAATTGTTTGTGAACTTTTATTTTCGTAAGATTTTAATTTTTCAACATAATAATCAATAAACTCTTTATTTTCTTGAATTGGAGTATGAACATTATAAAATGATAAAAATGCAGCAAAAGGCTTATTAGGATCTCTTTTTTTAATTAATTCTATTGTTTCTAAAGTAAGTCTATCTGTGAGGTACTCTCCTTCAGGACCATCAACTAATTTCGGGTTTTTATATGGAGAATAATACCCTCCCATTGGACTCCCCTTTTCAAATCCACCAATATTCACATCGAACCCTTGATCTTCCGGATAATGACCTTCGCTTCCAAGATGCCATTTACCAGTATAAAAAGTTGAGTAATTATTGTCTCTCAAAACCTCTGCAATAGTAGTTTCTTCAAGTGGTAATTCATTTCTGTCTACAGGACCTAAAAGAAGTTTATTTTTTGGATCTAAACCAGGTATCCAATCAGTTATATTAATACGAGCAGGATGCTTTCCAGTCATAATTGCTGCTCTAGTTGGTGAACACACTGAGCTAGCAGCATAAGCATTATCAAACAACATACTGGTTTCACTTAGTTTATCTATATGTGATGTTTCATAAAAATCTGAATAATTATAGGATACATCAGTCCATCCTAAATCATCAACTAAAATGAATAATAAATTATATTTTTTTTCACTATTACATGAAAATAAAATTAAAAGAGTAAAAATTAATGATGCATTTTTCATATGAATTTAAATATACAAATTGCTGGTAAAATAAATTATTGACCTATTACATCAACAGACAAGTCTATGATTTGAAATCCGTTAGTTGTCAAATTAAACTCAATTGGATTACAACACACCTCACAATCTTCAATAAAGCATTGGTGAGTAGCAGAAACATCAAATAATCTAGATTGATTTTCCCAACAATACGGACAAATAAAATTCTCTTGTATCATAATAATAAAACCCCTCAGTTTTCTGGAGGGGTTTTGGGTGGAAGACCGGTCTCGAACCGGCGACCTCCTGAACCACAATCAGGCGCTCTAACCAACTGAGCTACAACCACCATTTAAGTTGGATAGCAAATTTATATTATTTACTCTGATAACAAATATTTTTTCTAAACTTTTTAACTCTAGCAATATATTAAGTTTTATGAAATATCAGTATTTAATAATAATTTACAGTTATTTAATTAGTAACAAAACGATAAATAAACTTAGAAGGTTACAAAATATAATACCTTAAAAAAGGGATAATTTCATATATTAGAATGACAAATAACAAATTATGAAAAAATTATTTACACTTTTTTTATTTAGCTTATTTATAAATACAGCTATATCACAAACAAATACTTTTACAGTTCAATACTTTGATGTTAAGCCTGGCTCAGCTGGTGATTTATTATCCTTATATGATGCTTTCTATGAAGGAGTTGAATTCAAAACTGGAGGTCTTTATCTAGAACGTATGGATCGTGGAGATGTTTCTGGGACTCATAGAATAGTCTACTTTGGAGAATTAGGTAACAGCGGAATGGTTGAAGGTTCAAAAACAAGACAAGACATGCAAAAATTTAGAATGGATAGACGTGAACTCATTGAAAAAATGGGTAATAGTTATACTGGAAGAATAATATCCTCCAATGGTGTAGATCCATTTAGTAAAGGCTATTTTCAATTATATGAAGGGATTGTTTATGAACCAGAAAAATTCATTCCAGCTCATAATAAAGGAATGGAAGAAGTATGGGATTATGAGGGTAATGCGATGCTTTTTGGGACATACGACGTAGGAGCACCAGGTGGAGCAACACATTGGGCTGCTTTTGGAGCTGACAACTTACAATCTTTAATGTTGTGGAAAGTATTCATTGAAGAAAACAATGCAGATGGTCAAGCAGAATATTTTAAGAGCAGAGGAAAAACTGAAGACCTTACAAATTTTAGTTTAAGAATTCTTAAACAATACGGGGGTTTTTAATAAAAATTTAATAAAAATTATTAAAGGAGTTAATAATCATATTAACTCCTTTTTTTATTATAAACCATATGTATATCATCTACATATAATGATTTACTAAATAAAATCATTTAAAGAACTCAATCCTATGGTCCTATTGTAAATAAAACCCTCACCATGCTCAGTGCCAATTATTCTACCATAATCAGCAGCTCTAGACTCAACAAAATTTAAAAAGTTTTTTTTACTGATTGGAGTTTCTGGTTCTTTACTTTTTGGATCATAAAATTGTGAGCTGTAACACTTAATAATATTCATTTTTGATTGCATGTAACCACTGATATCAAGTATAAAATCAGGTTTTAAATTTTTCCATTGTATATAATGAAAAATATTTTTAGGTCTCCATTTTTCTTGAGTGATTCCATTTTCGTCAGATGTTTTTAACTTAGATAATCCGCTTAAAAAACAAGAATCAGTTATTAAATTAGAAGCTTTTGGGTGGTCAATATGCCTGTCATCTGGTGCGTTACAAAAAACAAAATCAGGCTTATACTTTCTAATTATTGAGATTACTTTTAACTGATGTTTTTTATCATTCTTAATAAAACCATCCTTAAATTCTAAATTTTCTCTAATATTTAAACCCAAAATTTTAGATGCTAATTCTGTTTCTTTTGATCTTATTTTTGAACTCCCTCTTGTCCCAAGCTCACCCCTAGTCAAATCAACAACACCAACTTTCTTTCCACTATCTTGAATTTTAAGTATAGCACCTGAGCATCCTAGTTCAACATCATCAGGATGAGCGCCAAAAGCTAAAAAATCTAACTTATTATCCATTTTTAGTCAAAGATTTGTCTAAATCTAATACTAAATCTTCAAAATTTTCAATTCCTACTGAAAATCTTAACAAATTATCTGAAATTCCCAAAGCTCTTCTTATTTCTGGATCCATTTTTTTGTGTGATGATAAGGCAGGTGAGGTAATAGTAGATTCTACCCCAGCCAAACTCATTGTTGGTTTAATGATTTTCAAATCTTGAACAAATTTAATTGGGTCAATATTAGCTTTAAGTTCAAAAGATAACATTCCGCCAAAACCAAACATCTGTTTTTTTGCGATATCATGATTCTTATGACTTATTAAACCAGGGTAGTAAACTTTTTCAACTTTATTATTGCTTGTAAAAAACTTTGCAATTTGTAAGGCATTATTATTCTGAGAATTGACTCTTAAAGATAATGTTTTAATACTTCTTTCTAATAACCATGCAGTGTATTCACTTATATTGGCGCCGAAATTTAATCCTGAGTTTTTTATTTTATCAATATGGGAAGATTTGCCACTGACTGAACCTGCAAGAATATCACTATGTCCACCCAAATATTTTGTTGCACTGTGAATTACCAAATCAATTCCAAAGTCTAATGGATTTTGATTAATTGGACTTGCAAAAGTATTATCAATCATTGATATCAAACTATGGCTTTTGGCAAAGTCTGAGATTGTAATAAGATTGGTTATGTTTAACAGAGGATTGCTAGGTGATTCAATATAAATTATTTTCGAATTTCTTTTTACAGAGTTATTTAATTTTCCGGCATCATTAATGTCAACATAAGAATATTCAATTCCAAATTTATTGAACTCGGTATTGACAAAATTAATTGTTCCACCGTACAAAGAATCTTGTAAAATTACATGATCACCTTTTTTTAAAAATGAAAACATGGAGGAGGAAATAGCGCCTAATCCAGATCCAAATAAGAGGGATAACTCTGCGTTTTCTAAATCAGAAATTTTTTTTGCAGCCCCTATTTGATTTGGTGAGTTAAAATAACGAGGATAAACGTCGCTTTTTATAAAATCATAAGTAATTGATGGATATAATGGGGAAATATTACCATGATACTTTTCATCAATTAAATTTCCAGAGTGAACACACTTGGTGCTTTTTTTGTTTTTAGACATCTAGTGATTAAATACTGTTTATCCATTCAATAATCTTTGGATCCTCAGGCTTTGTTCTTGGTGAAATCACTTTATGTATTGAACCATCCTCATTAATAAGATATTTCTGAAAATTCCATGATACTGAGGAGTTTAACACACCATTTCTGTTTTTATCTGTTAAAAATTTATAAATAGGATGCATGGATGAACCCTTGACAGAAATCTTACTCATCATTGGAAATGTAACACCATAATTTTCTTTACAAAACTCAGCGATTTTTTCATTTGAACCAGGTTCTTGCCATAAAAAATTATTAGCAGGAAACCCAATAATAATAAAATTTTGATCTTTAAAATTTGTGTAAAGCCTTTCTAATCCTTTGTATTGAGATGTTAAACCACATTTTGAAGCGGTGTTAACAATCATAATCTTCTTACCTTGTAGACTACTAAAATTAAAGTCTTCGCCATAAATATCTTTTACAGTAAAATCAAAAACAGATTTTTCCAATTCAACACTTTGTGATAATATACAATTTATACTCATAAAAAAAGTAATTATAAATAGTTTGTTCATTTTAAAATTTAAATGATTTCAGCAGTCAAATTTGCTGTAATCAATTTCGTTAACATTGGTTTAAGGTCAAAAAGCGTACCAGATTTCACAGAACACTTGCCTTTATAATGTACAATTAAAGCACATTGCTCAGCTTGCGTAGGTGAATGATCACAAACATTAATTAATGTTTCAATAACATGATCGAAAGTGTTAATGTTATCATTGTAAAGAATAATTTGATTAAGGTCAGATTTTTTTTCTTCTGTTAATATTTTTTCTTGAGTTTTTTCTTTTATACTCATAACCAGGAAGTTAGATTAAATCTAAGGATTTTTTACCCAATTGAATTAACTATATCAATAAAATCTTCTGCTTTCAAGGAAGCTCCTCCAATTAATCCACCATCAACATCTGTTTTTTCAAAAATATCTCTTGCAGAACTAGGTTTTACACTCCCACCATATATTATTGAAAGATTTTCTGAAATGTTTGAACCGTATCTATCTTTGAATATATTTCGGATAAAAGAATGTATTTCTTGAGCTTGTTCAGGTGAAGCAGTAAGTCCTGTTCCGATAGCCCAAATAGGTTCATATGCTATAATTAAATTGTTAATATCTATTTTATCAATATTAAAAATTGTATTATTTAATTGTTGTTTAATAATATTAAAATGATTTTTGTTGTTTCTATCTTCAATACTCTCCCCTATGCAGAAAAAAACTTTAAAATTTTTACTGAGTGCCTTGTTCACCTTTTTTAATAAAGTGCTATCACTTTCATTGAAATATTGCCTTCTTTCTGAGTGACCAATTATAACACTATTAATGCCTATACTTTTTAACATTGATGAGGAAACTTCACCAGTATATGCCCCACTTTCATTTTCATTAATATTTTGAGCAGTGACATTGATTAGGGTACCTTTACATTTTTTTATTGCTTCATATAAAAATGGATATGAAGGAGATATAAAAACTTGAGTTTCAGTTTTAAAGTTTAATTTAGATTTAACAGATTCAATTAAGTCTATTGTCATTGTTAAATCATTATTCATTTTCCAGTTTCCTGCTACTATTTTTTTTCTCATACTACTTTATTCTAGGATCTAATATTTTATAAATTTCATCTACAAATATATTAATTAGGATGAAAGAGAAACTAACGGTTAAAACCGCTCCAATTACAACTGGAATGTCAAGATTATTCAATGCATTTACAATTTCTCTTCCTAATCCATTCCATCCAAAAATATATTCAACGAAAACTGATCCTGCTAATAGACTAGCAAACCATCCCGAAAGTGCTGTCACAACAGGATTAAATGAGTTTTTTATACAATGTCTAAAAACAACCTGAAAAGTTGATAAACCTTTGGCATAGGCTGTAATCACATAATTTTTTTTTAAAACTTCAATCATAGAGTTTCTCATCATCATACTTATAACTGCAATTGGTCTAATTCCTAAAACTATAGACGGTAATATTAAATTTTTTATTTTCAAATTATATTGATTTCCATAATCATCAAGTTCATATAAACTTCCCGTCATATTCAATCCAGTAAAATCTGAAAGTAAAAATCCAAAAATCCAGGCAAAAATAATTGCACTAAAAAAAGAGGGCACACTCATACCAAGTGTACTTATAAATTGAATAAAATGGTCCAAAAAACTATTTTTGTTCAAAGCAGAAAAAATACCAAATAATAATCCAAATAATATTGCAATTAAAATTGAAGAAACTGCCAAAACAATTGTATTTGGAAACGTATTTAAAATTATGCTTGATACTTTCACACCTCTTCTTTGATAAGATTCTCTTAGGTATGGAAACTTTAATATAAAGTATCCACTTTTTGTTTCAAAAATCTTTATGTATTTATATTTATTTTCTTTTAAAAAGTTAAAATCCGATTCTTTTTTGGAGTGAATTGAAAATAATGATAAATCATTTAAATAATATAGGTATTGTTTAGTAACAGGTAAATCAAATCCATATTTTTTATTTATTATTTCAAGTTGTTCTTGAGTTTCATTTTGATCCATCATCATTCTAGCAGGATCACCTGGTAAAACTTGAAATAAAAAAAATATTACTGTTAATACGCCAAAGAGTGTAAAAAAAATATTAAGAATTTTCATTCCTAGTTTTCTTTTAAATGGATTAAAGCAAAAACAGAATAATTAATTATATCATGATAATTAGCATCAATACCCTCACTAACTAAAGTTTTACCATCATTATTTTCAATTTGCTTGACTCTTAATAGTTTTTGAATAATTAAATCAGTTAAAGAGCTAACTCTCATTTCTTTCCAAGCCTCTCCATAATCATGATTTTTATCTAACATTAAATTTTTAACAATTTTCACTTGATTATTATAGCACTTTACGGCTTGATTAATATTCATATCAGCATCATCAGATATACCTTTCTGAATTTGAATAAGTGCCATGACAGAATAATTAATTATTCCTATAAACTCTGACTCTTGACCTTCATCAATTTTATTTTCTTTTTTTGTTTGTAAACTTCGAATTCTTTGAGCTTTAATAAAAATCTGATCAGTTAACGATGTTAAACGTAATATTCTCCAAGCACTGCCGTAATCTAACATTTTTGACGAAAATGTTTTTAAGCATTTACTAATTATTGCATCAAAGAGATTAGATGTGTTATTCACAAAAAATTTTTATGTAAATTTCGAAAAATTATATCTAATAAACTAATTCTTTAGACTAATGAATATTAACATCAAAGGAAATTTTTATGATTTAAGTTCACCAAAAATTATGGGTATATTAAATGTGACTCCAGACTCTTTTTATGATGGTGGAAAATTTAATACAATTAAAGAAATTTTAATTCATGTTGAAAAAATGATAGATGAAGGGATGGATATTTTAGATATTGGTGGTTATAGCTCAAGGCCTGGTGCAAAAAAAATTACTGTAAATGAGGAAGTAAATAGAGTTATTCCTGTCTTAAAAGAAATTAAATACAATTTCAAAGAATTAATTATTTCAATTGATACTTTTAGATCAATTGTAGCTGAAAGGACACTTGATTTGGGTGCTGATATAATAAATGATATTTCTGCTGGAAACCTTGACGATAATATGCTTAAGATAATTTCTGATTTTAAGTGTCCCTACATTATGATGCATATGCAAGGTAATCCAGAAACAATGCAAAAAAATCCAAATTATGATAATCCCTCCAAAGAAATAATTAGCTATTTAGCTACAAGAATAAAAAAAGCAATAGAATTTAATATTCATGACATCATTATAGATCCTGGATTCGGTTTTGGTAAATCATTAGATCATAATTTTGATATATTATCAAATCTTGAATATTTTTCAATGTTAGATAAACCAATTCTAGTTGGTTTCTCTAGAAAATCTATGATTTATAAATCTCTTGATATTAGTAAAGATAAGTCTTTGAATGGAACTTCGGTATTAAATTCAATTGCTCTTGGTAAAGGCGCCAAAATACTTAGAGTTCATGATGTTAAAGAAGCTAAAGAATGTGTAATTTTACACAACAAAACCAAATAATACATTTTAATTAACTTTATACTTTGGAAATTTTAGATTTAATTGTATCAACAATATTACCAATTATCGATGTAGTTCTTGCAGCTGGTATGTTGTATTATGCCTATAAATATCTAAGAGGAACGTCAGCAATCATAATTTTTAGAGGTTTCGTTCTAATTTACATAATTTGGTGGATTACAGATATTGCCAATATGAATATTTTAAGTAATATTTTAGGTGGCTTTATAAGTGTAGGTGTTTTTGCTTTGATCATTGTTTTTCAACAAGAAATTAGAAAGTTTTTATTGATGCTAGGATCTAACAGGTTTACCAATAATAAATCAGTTATAAAAAGACTTAAACTTCTATTTAAAATTTCACAAGATCATTCTAACATAAATATTGAAGAACTTTTTATCGCTGTAGAAAATCTTAGAGGGTCAAAAACTGGAGCTTTAATTGTTTTTGAAAAAAACACAAGTTTAGATTTTGTCAAAACAGACAGTGATATTTTAAACGCTGAATTATCATCTTCACTGATTGAAAGTATTTTTTTTAAAAATAGCCCTCTTCATGATGGTGCTATAATTATTGATGGAAATATCATTAGATCAGGTAGAGTTACACTCCCATTAACAAAAAAAAGTATAGGTAAGTCTTATGGACTGAGACATAAAGCTGCTGTAGGAATTACAGAAGACACTGATGCTATTTGCATTGTTATTTCAGAGGAAACTGGTAAAATATCATTTATACAAGATGGAGAGTTTTGTAAATTTAAGGACCTAGATAATTTAAAAGAATTGCTTTTAGAAAATTTAGCTGACTAACTCTTCTTTTTGGAATTGTAGCTCAAATAATTTTTTATAGTATCCATTGGGAATTTTTAATAACTCATCGTGAGTTCCTATTTCTTTTATTTCACCTTTATCTAATAGAATTATTTTATCAGAGTTTAAAATAGTTGATAATCTGTGAGCGATAATTATAGAAGTTTTATTTTCTATAATTTTTGATGTAGCATATTGAATTAATTTTTCTGTTTTACTATCAATTGAGGAAGTTGCCTCATCTAAAACTAAAATTGTTGGTTCGCTAACATATGCTCTTAAGAATGAAATAAGTTGTTTTTGACCTTCTGAAAGCATAACACCTCTTTCTTTAACGTTATAATTATATGAATCAGGGAGCTTAGTAATAAAATTATGAATTCCAATTTTTTTTGCTGCCTCTATAACTTTATTAATTGATATTTTTTTATTGTAAAGAACAATATTATTGTAAATCGTGTCAGCAAATAAAAAAATATTTTGACTAACAAGTGAAATATTTGATCTCAATAAATCAATAGACATTTCTTTGATATTTTTGCCATTAATTAAAATTTCGCCTTTATCTAGTTCATAAAACCGTAGTAACAAGTTAACAATAGTTGTTTTTCCAGATCCTGTAGATCCAACAATAGCTATTTTCTCACCTGACTTTATATTTAAATTAAAATTCTTAAAAACTTGATTTTTAGAGTCATATGAAAAATTTATATTTTTAAAAGAGACATTACCGTCAATAATATTAGGCTTTAATCTTCCATCATCCTTAATAAATTCTGAATTATCAAGAATTTTAAAAACCCTGTTAGCAGCAACCATTCCCATTTGTAGAGTATTAAACTTATCTGCTATTTGTCTTAATGGCCTAAATAGCATTTGTGATAACTGTATGAATAAAAAAATTGTACCAAGTGAAATAGAAGATTGACCAAGCCCCACAAGTCCTCCTCCATACCATACCAGTAAACCTATAGTAATTGAAGTGGAAATCTCAGCAATTGGAAAAAAAATAGAATTATACCAAACTGTTTTTAACCATGCATTTTTATGTTTTTCATTAATTTTGATAAACTTTTCATTTTCAATTTTTTCCCTATTAAAAATTTGTATTTCTTTTATCCCTGAAATTCTTTCTTGAACAAATGAATTTAAATTAGCAACCTCATTTCTGACATCATTAAAGGCTACTTTCATAGCCCTCTGAAATAATCTAGTTGCAATTAATATAAAAGGAAGTATTGCAAAAATAATTAATGATAATTTTAAACTTAAGAATATCATTACAGCTAATACTGAAAGCATTAATATAAGATCTGCCACAATCATAAATAATCCTTGACTAAAAATACTTGCAATGGTTTCCATGTCATTAACAGCTCTAGTAACAAGTCTTCCTGTTGAAGATTTATCATAATAGGACATTTTAAATTTAATTATTCTAGAAAACAATCTAATTCTAATATCATAAACAACTTTTTGACCAAGAATATTTGCTAGAAAAACAAAAAGAAATTGAAAAGCAACTTGAAAAACTAGTACACCAAACATTATTGAAATTATTAAGATTAAGCCTTCGTAATCTTTTGGTGTAATATATGTATCCACAGCTATTTTTAGTAGATATTGATTTAATATTGAAAAAACTGAAATTAAAATTGCAGCAATAGAAAGAAAAATAAAGTTTACTTTATAAGGCTTCACATAGTCTAGCAGACGTGTAAAAAGCTTAAAATTAAATTTTTTATTTACTGACATTTAAGATTTCTGTTTTATTATATTCAATTTGACTTAAATAAAGGCCTGAAGCTGGGACTGAATATCCGGCAAATTTTCTATCCTTTTTTAATATAATTTGATTAAATGACTCTGGATCTATATTGTTTTGACCAACTTCAATTAATGTACCAACAATTGCCCTAACCATATTTCTTAAAAAACGATTTGATTTAATAGAAAAAATTAACAAATCTCCATCCAATTCCCATTTAGCATGATGAATTTTACAATTGAATGTTTTTACGTCTGTCTTTGATTTACTAAATGAACTGAAATCATTGTGATTAAATAATATGTTTGATGCATCATTTAATTGATCAATATCTAATTTTTTGTTAAGATGATAAACTCTATTAAACAATAATGGATTTTTTTTAAAAGAAATAATATAGTCATAAGATCTTGAAATTGCACTAAATCTAGCATGAGCATCTTTATTGACTTCAAAAATATTACTAATTGCTATATCGTTTGGCAGAAATGAATTTAACTGATAAGATAATTTTGTAGGATTGAAATCACAACTGTAATCAAAATGAGCAATCATTTCTCTAGCATGTACACCAGCGTCTGTTCTTCCAGCTCCTACAATATCAATTTTTTGTTTCACAATAGT
>CENX01053214.1_pt1 | contig 23080 bp, 17 predicted proteins | sample 361321 | NCBI WGS metagenome assembly CENX01 (sample SAMEA2619678, study PRJEB7988) | marine metagenome | isolation source: saline water (ENVO:00002010), including | reverse complement strand
AGGAGCTTCTTCTGCTGGTGCTTCCTCTGCAGGAGCTTCTTCTGCTTTGGCTGTAGCGCTTTCTTGTTCTTTCTTTAATTTTTTCTTTTCAATCTTACCTTGTTCTTTATCTTTCTGCCTACCTAAAAAAGCTTCCATCTCTTTAGCAATTTCATCTTCACTTTTTCCTAATCTTAGAAGATGATATTTATGATTAAAACCAACCTTTCCTAAAATATTTTTTACAGTAAGCGATGGGATTGCACCTTGATCTAGCCAATGAACAACTCTATTCTCGTTAAACTTAAAAGTTTCATCAACGCTGCTTGGATTAAACCAACCTAGCTTTTCAATTTCTCTTCCATCTCTTCTTGTTCTTGAATCAATCGCAACTAATCTATAAAATGGTCGTTTTTTTCTTCCCATTCTCTTAAATCTTAATTTTACTGACAATTAACTAACCTCCTGTTTAATATTTACATAAAGGGAAATTTTAATTTTCCTTTATTCTTATTCATTGTTTTCATCATACTTTTCATTTGTTTATATTGCTTTAATAATGCATTTACTTCTTGAACTGGACGACCACTACCATCTGCAATTCTTTTTCGTCTAGATCCATTAATTATTCCTGGATTTATTCTTTCTTTAAATGTCATTGAAGAGATTATCGCTTCAACCCATTTTAAATTTTTATCTGAGAAATCACCCATTTTTAATTTATTTGCTCCTGGAATCATTCCCATAACCTCAGATAAAGGTCCCATTTTTTTTATTTGCTTAATTTGATCCTGAAAATCCATTAAAGAAAAAGTCTGATTTTTAATTTTTTGTTCAAGATTTTCTAATGATTCTTTATCAACAACTGATTGTGCTTTTTCTACAAGAGATACAACATCACCCATACCAAGGATTCTACTTGCATATCTTTCAGGGTGAAAATTTTCAAGCTTATCAATAGACTCACCAGTACCAATAAACTTTATTGGCCTTTGAATGATATCTTTAATAGATAATGCAGCGCCACCTTTTGAGTCTCCATCCATTTTTGTTAGAATAATACCCGTAATATCAATTGCTTCATTAAATGATCTGGATGAGTTTACTGCATCTTGCCCAGTCATCCCATCAGCTACAAACAAAATTTCATTTGGATTAGACACTTCTATTATTGACTTAAGCTGATTCATCATATCTTCATCAATATGTAATCGACCAGCTGTATCAATAACTGCAATGTCTTTTCCCTGTCTTTTTGCCTCAATCAATCCATTTTTAACAACCGCTATTGGATCATTATTTTTTTCAGAATAAACATCAATATCAATGCTTTTCCCAATTGTGATCAATTGATCAATTGCAGCGGGTCTTTGTAAATCTGCTGCAATTAACAAAGAATCTTTACCTTTATCTTTTTTCAAAAAGCGTGCTAGTTTTCCACATGTTGTTGTTTTACCACAACCTTGAAGTCCTGCTAAAAGAATTACCGTAAGACCAGAGCTATCAAATTCTAAAGGCTTTGCTTCATCACCTAAAAAAAACTTTAATTCATCAAAAAGAATCTTTGTGAATTGCTGCCCTGGGCTGATAGAATTTAAAACTTTTTCACCAAGAGCTTTTTCTTTTACATGTTCAACAAATTTTTTAGCTACTTTCAGATTTACATCAGCTTCCAAAAGAGCAATTCTTATATCTCTTAAAACATCAGATACATTAGACTCAGAGATTTTTCCCTGGCCCTTTATGTTTTTGATGATTGTAGATAGATGTGTCTGTAATTGTTCTAACATTTTCTTCTCAAAAAACAAATTTTACTAAAGCCAAGAAATTTAATACAAGATAGGCTACTCTACAAGAGAAATAGTATTTTTGGATTTTTTAGATAATTTAAAAATCACCAGCAGTTCTTCTAACAACAACGTCTTCAATCACTGATGAGTTTGGTGCCTTAATTACATGAAGTATAGTTTCAGATAAATCGTCAATTGATAACATCTCATTTCGAGCAAAGTTTACGTTTATGGCATCCCAGAATTCTGTGTCAATTGCCCCAGGATAAACTGAACTAACTTTAACGTTATAGTCTCTTAATTCAGTTCTTAGAGAGTCTGCAAAACCTCTTAGTGCATATTTTGAACTTACGTATGCAGTTGAGTTTGAAAATGAGTGGCCATATTTACCTGCCACTGAGTTAATAAAAACCAGATGACCTGTTTTATTTTTTTTCATTTGACTAACAAAGAGTCTTGCTAGAAGGAATGACGGACGAAGATTAGTATTAATTTGAACATCCCAATCCTCGACACTCATTTGATCAATACTTGAAAATCTTCCTAAGCCAGCATTGCTTATAATGCATTCTACAAAACCAATCTCTAAAGTTTTCTTATAAAGATTTTCTATATCATCAGAATTAGTCAAGTCACATGCTATTAAATGAATTTTTTCAGAAAAATCTGACAACTCGTCTTTCAATTGACTTAATTTTTCAGTAGACCTTGAGGTTAAAACTAGATTATAGCCATTATGGCAAAGTGTTCTTGCCATTCCTTTTCCAATTCCAGAAGATGCACCTGTGATTAAAACAAGCTTATCATTTAATTCTTTATTCATAGCTATGAATACAAACTGTTTGCGGGGGGGCTAAACTTAGTTAAACTAATTCCAGAGACAGCAGTTCGATATTCTTCAATTGAAGGAGTTCTTCCCAATATCGCTGATAACACAACAACAGGGGTTGAAGCTAATAATGATTCTCCTTTCTTTCTATCTGAATCTGCAACAACACGACCTTTGAAAAGTCTGGTAGACGTAGACATAACCGTATCACCTTTTTCTGCTTTTTCCTGATTTCCCATACATAGGTTACATCCTGGTCTTTCAAGATACATCATATTCTCATATTCTATTCTAGCATGATTCTTAGGATCTTGATCATCAAACTCGAATCCTGAATATTTTTGAAGAATATTCCAATCTCCTTCTTTTTTAAGTTCATCTATAATATTATATGTAGGAGCCGTTACAACAAGAGGAGCATTAAATTCAACTGTACCGTCCATTCTTTCAAGATTTTTAAGCATATGAGCAAGAATTTTAAGGTCGCCTTTGTGTACCATACATGAACCAACAAATCCAAGGTCAACCTTCTTATTACCTCCATAAAAAGATAATGCTCTTATGGTATCATGAGTATATCTTTTTGAAATATCTTCATTTTGTACATCAGGATCAGCAATCATTGGCTGAGATATCTTATCTAAATCTACTTCAAATTCAGCAAAGTATCTGGCATCAGAATCTGGAGCCAATGGAGGAATCTTCCCCGATTCAATATCTAAAATTCGTTGATCTGCTTTATCAATTAGTCCTTGAAGAACCTGAATATCGTTATCCATACCCTTTTCAATCATGATTTTTATTCTATTTTTTGCAATTTGAAGGGACTCAACTAAAGTTTCATTATTTGAAATGCATATCGATGCCTTAGCCTTCATCTCAGCAGTCCAATCAGTGAACGTGAATGCCATATCAGCTAGAAGCGTACCAATGTGAACCTCTATTATTCTTCCTTGAAAAATATTATCTCCACCAAATTTTTCGAGCATTTGAGATTGAGTGGCGTGAACGACATCTCTAAAATCTAAGTTTGATATCATTTCACCTTTAAACGTGACCTTGACAGATTCTGGTATTGGCATTGAGACTTCCCCTGTAGCCAATGCAAGCGCTACCGTTCCTGAGTCTGCTCCAAACGCAACACCTTTTGACATTCTTGTATGAGAATCTCCACCAATAATAATTGACCAATCATCTACAGTAAGATCATTGAGAACTTTATGTATTACATCAGTCATAGAGTGATATTTACCTTTAGGATCTCTGGCTGTAATAAGCCCAAAGTCATTCATAAACTTCATGAGCCTTGGTATGTTTTCCTGCGACCTAGTATCCCAAACAGAGGCTGTATGACAACCTGATTGATAAGCTCCATCTATCGTAGGAGATATAGTGGTTGCAGCCATTGCCTCAAGCTCTTGAGACGTCATTAATCCTGTCGTGTCTTGTGATCCTACTATATTTACTTTTACACGTACATCGGAACCGGCATGAAGGATATTCCCAGATGGAGAACCCAGAACATTCTTATTAAATATTTTTTCAACAGCTGTAAGTCCCTGTGATTCATGGGATATCTCTTTGGATGATGCAAACACATTTGGAATATCAATCTTTAGAACTTTTGAAGCAAATGACTGTATTTTTTTTCCAAAAACAACCGCATATGAACCACCAGCTCTCATAAACTCTATCTTTTGAGGCGTAAAAGCAGAAGATATATCACACACTTCATCATTCTCTTTATATAATTTTTTATCTTTTGTATTAATAGTTAAAACTGTTCCTGTATCTACAGAGTAAACTTCTTCTAAAACAGGGTCATCATTTGAATCAAGAATGATATTACCATTAGAATCTTTCTTCTTGATCCAATTCTTGAGATCAAGACCAATTCCCCCAGTGACACTAACAGTCGTTAAAAATATTGGAGAAATTCCATTAGTACCCGCTACCACAGGTGCAATATTTACAAATGGAATATAAGGACTTGCTTGCCTACCAACCCACAAGGCAACATTATTTACGCCTGACATTCTTGATGAGCCAACACCCATTGTTCCTTTATCAGCTATTAGCATGACTATTTTATCAGGATGCTCTTTTTTTAATTCAAGAAGTTCATTTTGAAGGTTTTTATTATGCTCAAACATAGACTGACCATGGAGCTCTCTATCGGATCGTGAATGCGCATCGCCTCCAGGAGATAAAAAATCAGTAGATATATCACCAATTCCTGCAACATAAGTTACAACTTTAATTTTTTCCTCTAGATGAGGAAGCTCTGTAAAAAACTCAGCATTAGAATAGCTAATTAATATTTCCTCTGCAATCTTATTTCCTTGATTATAAGCTGCCTCTAATCTGTTCATATCAGCTTCATATAAATAAACTTGAGTTTTAAGAATATCTGCTGCTTTCTTAGAGTTCAAAGGATTGTCACTAAGTGCAAAATCTATAAGAATCTCAATTGATGGTCCACCTTTCATGTGTGAAAGTAATTCAAATGCAAAGTCTGGAGTTATTTCCTCCAAAGAATGAGCTTGGTTAATAATATCTTTTAAAAAACTAGCTTTTACGAAAGCTGCGCTAGTTGTTCCTGGAATCACATTATATATGAAGAAATGTAGAGATTTTTTTCTAGCATGATGGTCAATATCTTTTATTTGATTTACGATTTCTTCAAGAAGCAAACCATCATCAATAGGCTTAGGATTTAATCCTTGTTTATTTCTATCATCTATTTGTTTAATATATTCTTTATAAAGACTCATTTGGACTATTATTTTTAACGTTTTTTCGAATAGAATTTAATCAATTTTTACAAACAATCAAAGGTCGTTAAATTCAAAAATATTGTTTTAATAATTTTAATATAGGTTGATATAAAATTTAATTTGGAACAAAACTTATAGCTATAAGATAGAAAACTATATTAATTTTGTTTATAATTCGAATTATAATGATATCAATGGCAAATATGATTTTAAAAAAAATAATTATATTCTTAAATGTTTTCAATTTTCTACTTTCAACAGATTATATAATTATTACTACAAATGATCTAAAAGATTCAGCTACTAATATAATTGATATATATTCAGATCCCTCAAAGACCTATTTTTTAAATATGGAACTTGCATTATTTGATACCTTAAGCATGTCAATCAATGATTATTTAGACAATAAAATTTCAGAAAATTCTAGCTTAAAATACTTATTAATCATTGGTGATGAGAATGATATTCCTAGTCCTACAAAGGCTGTAACCTGTGGAAGTGGACAAGATGAGTATCCATCTGATGATTTTTTTAGTTCCATTGATCAATCTTTGCCACCTAGACTGGCAACAGGAAGAATTCCAACATCTAATCCTTCTAAAGCAATTGAGTATAGCTTAAAACTAAAAGATTATATGCAATCGACATCAAACGGAGCATGGAGGAGTAAAGTATTATTAATTTCAGATGATGAAATTAAAAACAGTTCCTCAATACAAAGTGAAATTCAACATACAATCTATTCTGATTCCATATATCAAAAAATTTCAGATATATCTTTTGCAAAAACTTTATATGGACCTATGTATGAAGCTGAATACTCTGGATCTGAAAGAAGACTACCTACCTTAACTGATGATATTATTAACTACTTAAATAGTGGAGCTGCAATAATAAATTATATAGGTCACGGTGATCCAGAAACTTGGGCAGCTGAACATATTATTGATAAGGATAGAGATATTAACATTATAGATATACCAGATTCTAAGTTGCCAATATGGATAGCTGGTACTTGCTATTTCGGTAGATACGATAATGTAGATTCTATGTCTGAATCGCTACTACTAGAAACTAATGGCGCTATTGCTATTTTGGGAGCCACCAGATCAATAAGTAAAGCAATTAATAAAAAATTTTTAGATAATTTTTATGGAGACATAAGACAACACATTCTTGATGGACAAGGTTTAATTCGTTTAGGAGAATTATTTCTTAACTCAAAAAACTACCTCTATGATTCTCATCCAAGTAACTTTCACTATACAAGCAATTGTGATGGTGGATATCTCTATGATATACTTGGTGATCCAGCGATACCTATACCATTAGCTAAATTAGATAACTCTATAATTGAATATAGCGATAATGTCAATCTATTGGAGTCCTATCAATTAGAGCCAGAATCGCCTGTAAATGATTATCAATTTTTACAAATTTTAGATGAAGAACCAAAAATTGAGCTTAATTATACTGATGGTGATAATGAACTAAATTATTCATTTTACTATTCCCCAAAAATTATCTATCAGAATAATTTTGAAGGTAATACATGCTACATTCCTCCAATTGATCTAGTTTCAAATGAATATATTCAAATTAAATTTTATCAAGAGCAGCTTGATAATAATATTTCTTTCTCCGGTCCAATATATATCCAAGCCTCTAATGATTTTATAAATGATGAATCTGGTCCACAAATTGATTTTTATTCAAATGAAAATAAAATTACTTCAAATTCAATAGTTTCTAAAAATGATACAATAAGCATAATGATCTCAGATTCGTTAGGAATAAATACTTCAGAAAATATTGGTCATGCAACTCGATATTGGTTTAATAGTGAATCTAATTACATTAATGTAAACCCAGAAGATTGCTCATATATTGAATCTTGTAATAATCTTTTATGTAAAATTGGAGCACCCACTAATTTTAATGGCCAAAATACACTTTATATTGAATCTTGGGATAATGCTAATAATAAAACTGTTGATAGCCTTAAAATTAATATAATTGAAAAATCTAGTGAAGTGTACAATCTTTTTAATTTTCCCAATCCATTTTCTGAAAGAACATTTTTCACATTTCAAGTACAAAATAATGAAAATTATTCAGTTAAAACAAAAATTAGGATTTATTCTCAAGATGGAACTTTATTAATGGAGCTTGCAGATGAATCTAATGAAAATTTTATATCAATAGAATGGAATGGGAATGATGCTAATTTAAATCTTTTACCAAACGGCACCTATTTATATACTGCAGAAATTAAAATTGATGAAAAATCAATCAATACTGCAGGAAAATTATCAATTATAAGATAGTCTTTTAGTCACCCAATCTATTTCTAAGATAAGTAGGCACATCCAAATCATCTCCAAAAACTGGAATATCCTCTGAATTTTCAACAGTGCTTATTTCTTCACTTAAAGATTCAGCAGGCTTACCATCTTCGATTACACTTTCAGGTCTATTGCTATTTAAAATATCAATCGATGTCTGAGGGTTATTGTAATCATGATCTGGTATTTGATATCTTCTTTCCTGTGTTTGGGTTTCTTGAACATTTTGAGATTGTTGTTCCTCTGGTTGGTCTAAACCTGTGGCTATAACTGTAACTCTAACTTCATCATTTAATGAATTGTCAACTGTAAATCCATGTATAATTTCACCATGCTCTTGATCATAATCATTATCTGAATCATACCCAGCTGCCTTATAAATTAAATCAGATGCTTGATTCAACTCATGGATGCCCAAGTCCTCAGAACTTGTAATATTAATTAATACTCCTCTTGCTCCCTTAATGCTCTTATTTTGGAGTAACGGGGAGTTTATAGCCTCTTGTGCAGCAAGGATAGCTCTTTCTTCTCCTCTAGCAATACCTGAACCCATTATTGCTTCTCCTCCATCCTGCATAACTCTACTAACATCAGCAAAATCTAAATTAATTAACCCTGGAACATTAATTAAATCAGATATTCCTTTTGTAGCTTGGAGTAATACAGTATCAGCTATTTTAAAAGATTCCTTTACGGTAGCTTTTAAATCAGTTATTTCAAGAAGAGTTTCATTTGGAATAACTAGGAGCGTATCACAATTTTTCTTTAATTCTTTTATTCCCTTATCTGCTCTTTTTTTCCTCATAGGACCCTCAAACATAAATGGTTGAGTTACAACCCCAACAGTTAAGATCCCAAGCTCTTTAGAAATAGCAGCAATTGCTGGGGCAGCCCCAGTACCTGTTCCTCCTCCCATCCCTGCAGTTATGAATACCATATTTGCGTTTGAAAGCGTTTTTATTATTATTTCTTTATTCTCTTCAACTGCTTTCTCACCAATATCTGAGTTTGCACCAGCTCCTAGACCCTGAGTAAGTTCTTTTCCAATTTGTAGCTTAGTTTGAGAATTATTGTATTCTAAATCTTGAGCATCAGTATTAATAGCAATGAAGTCAACATTATTCATTCCCTCTTCAATCATTCGATTCAGGGCGTTTCCACCTCCTCCTCCAACACCGACAACAACTATTCTTGCTTTTTGATCCATCAGATTTCCAGGTTCTATTAACATACTTTCTCCTTTTATTTAGTACCAATTTGTTAGTTTATTGATCAATTTTTTAATTTTGTCTACTACGTTAAAATCTATACTGCTTGTAAAATCATTTGCCTTACATGATGAGGCATACTGCACAATTCCAAAAGCTGTTGCATATCTGGGATTATTTTTATATTGAGATACCTCACTATCAATAATTTCTGGGAATCCTATTTTAACAGGCATATTGAAAATCTCTTGTGATAAATCAATTAAATTTTTAAGCTGAGAACCACCGCCTGTTATTACAACTCCAAAATTAAGTTTATGGGCTACATTACTTTTTTTAATTTGCTCTAATGACTTTGTAAGAATTTCAGTCATTCGTGACTCTATAACTTCCGCTAAATCCTTTTGACTTATTTCAACTGATTCTCTTCCTTTAACTCCTTTTATTATTATTTTCTCATTTGTAGCTAATGCAGTTTTAGAAATTCCGTATTTTTTTTTCAATTCTTCTGCCTGCTCTATTGTTGTTTTAAATCTATGGGATATATCAAAAGTTAAATTTTTACCAGCTTGTGGAATCGCAGCTGAATGCATTATACCTCCATCATAATGAACTAAAATATCAGTTGTACCACCACCTATATCAATCAGTGCAACTCCAAGCTCTTTCTCATTGTCGTCTAAAACAGAATAAGATGAAGCGAGAGGTTCTAAAACAAATTTCTTTATTCCAATTCCTAGTTTATTAAAGCATGTCTCAATATCTTTTTCTACATTTATTAAACTTGTTACAAGGTGAACATTTACCCCAAGAGTATTTCCTGATAACCCTACTGGATTCTGGATCCCCTTTCGATCATCAACTTCATATGATTGAGATAAAGTATGTAGTATTCGTTTTCCTGGAGAAACGTTTATAGCCTGAGAAGCTTCTAAAACCTTCTGCACATCATTTTCTGATATTTCCTTACCTATTCCTGCCATTTGATTTGCGTTATTAATTGGTATTTTTCCATTATAATTCATACCCATAATATGATCACCAGTTATACCTACATAAACCTCTTCCACTTCAGTTTCTGCCTTTTCTTCAGCAACCTTAATTGCATTCTCTAGTGACTTAGTGGTTTTTACTATATCAACAACAATTCCTTTTTTTAAACCATCAGATGGATGTTCTCCTAGTCCTAAAATTTTTACTGCTTTAACATTATTTTTAATAGTTGAATTATCTTCATATCTAATTTCAGCTATTACTGCTACAACTTTAGTAGTACCTATATCTATCCCTGTAATTATTTTTTTATTTTCCATGCTTATATAGATCCTCTTTCATTAACAACAATATCAAGATGAGAAAATTTGATATAATTAAAATTTTGATATTCATCAGAATGCATTAAAAGCTTATTTAGATGGTTGATTTGAAGGATATAGTGTGCTTTATTAAATAATATTTTTGACATTTGCGTATTAACCAAAATTTCATCATTTATATCACTGATACTTTTTATTTGATAAAATAATTTTGGATTTGTCTCATGAATCTGCTTTATAGTCTTATACTGATAGGTATTAAAAATATTTTCAAAATTTATTTCTTCTTGAATCTTAATCTCTGGAACGTGTATTGAACTTGAAATGCTAGAACTACATAAAAATCCATTACTATTGCTATCAACTAATAAATTATTATTATTGTATTTATAAATTCCAATTGGAGAAATTTCAATAATATCAATAATAACTGTAGATGGGTAGACTTTTATCAATTTTGCAGATTCTATAAAATCATAATTCTCTAACTTCAATTCAATATCATCAATATTTAATGAAAAAATATTCTTATCTTTTATAAATGAAAATTGATTTTCAATGCTTTCTAATTCAATTAGATTACATCCGCTAATAATAACCTTATCAATTTTAAAAATATTATTTTCTCCAATAAATTGATCTACAGCTCCAAATATAATGATCAAAGCTGTGCCCAGAATTAATAGCTTAAATAATATTTTATCTATATTTTCTTTCATTATTTTTTATCTAGAATTTCGTTATATATATCATCAGTAATATTTCTAATATCCCCTGCTCCCATAACAATTATCATATCATCACTAGAACAAATATTTGATATTTTCTTTGCTACTTCATGTTTTTTTACAAGAAATGATTTAGTGTCAACTATTTGATTAAGAATTAAATTTGAATTAACACCTTTAATCTTTTCTTCACGGGCTGGATATATATCTGTTAAAATTACAATATCAGCTTTTGATAGTACTGCTGAAAACTCATTCTGAAATTCTTTAGTTCTAGAATATAAATGTGGTTGAAATACAACAATAAGATTATTCAAATTCCATCCTGCTAGAGCAGTATTGATAGTTGCATCTACCTCAGATGGATGATGGGCATAATCATCTACAATAGTTATATTGTTTTCAGTTTTATATTTTATTTCAAATCTTCTTTTCACACCCTTATAACTTTTTATTCCTTTTTTAATTAAATCAATGGGTATATCAAGCTCTTTTGAAATTCCAACTGCAGCTAAACAATTTAAAATATTATGTTCTCCAGGTACACTAAGCTCACACTTACCATGATTATAATCGTCAATAACTAAATCAAATGTAGTTTTATTCTCACTGAACTCTGGATGCTCATATCTGATATCACAATCATCTGACTTTCCATATGTTATATATGGTCGTTTTATATCATTTATAATTGCTTTAACATTTAGATCATCATAACAAACTACGTTTATTCCATAAAATGATGTAGCATTAAGAAAAGAAAGAAATGTTTCTTTTAAAATTTCAATGTTTTCATAACAGTCTGAGTGCTCAAAATCTATATTGGTAACTATTGACATTGATGCCTTTAAAGATAATAAAGTTCTATCGTATTCATCGGCTTCAACTATGATAGTATCTCCATCACCTAAAATTGAGTTTGATAGTAATCCCTGTACTATACCACCAACAATTAATGTTGGCTTATGATCAGACTTAGTTAATATTGAATTTAACATTGAAGAGGTGGTAGTTTTTCCATGAGTTCCAGCTACAGCAACGCTAATAGGTTTAACTTTCAGTAATTCTCCAAGCATTTCTGCTCTTTTTATAACTGGAATATTTTTTCTTTTTGACTCGATAATCTCAGGATTTTCTAAGTTAACAGCAGATGAAAAAACAACTAAATCATGATTGTTTATGTTATTATTATTATGTCCAATACTTATATCTAATCCTATTTCTTTTAAATGCTGAATTCTATCAGAATCTGATAAATCTGAACCAGTGATGATATGTCCTAGATTATTTAAAAGTTCTGCCATGCCACTCATTCCTATTCCACCTATTCCAACAAAATGTATTTTCTTTTGATTCCCTAGCATGATATTATCTCTTTTATTTTATCTTTAATGACATCACTGGCATTTGGACTTGAAAGCTTTGAAGCATTTGAACTAATCTTGTTCATAGATTCTTTCGATTCGAACAATTCAAATATCTTTTTTTCAAGTAATGAGCTATTAAACTCATTTTCCTTAATCATTACAGCAGCACCTCTATCCTCTAATACCTTTGCGTTTATTTCTTGATGATTATCTGAAGCATATGGATATGGAATTAATATTGATGGCTTCTTTAAAAATAATATTTCAGAAATAGCCGTTGCTCCAGCTCTAGACACAACAAGATCTGATGCAGCATAAGCATTTTCGATATCATCAATAAAATCATATATTAAAATATTATCATTATTGATATCACTAATAATATCTAATGAATTATTTCCTGTTTGCCAGATAATTTGAATTCCTTTTTCGATATACTTTGTGATATTCTTCTTGAAATGCTTATTTATTGAACGTGCACCTTGACTGCCACCAATAATTAATATTGTAAATTTATCAGGATTTAGATTGTATGCTTTTTTAGCTTCAATGTAATTTTTTTCTTTAATTTTTTTTCTTATCGGATTACCTGATAAAAATAAATTACAATTATTTAAATATTTTTGAGATTCATCAAATGCAGTGAACACTATAGAAGATTTTCTTGAGAATTTTTTTGTTGTTAGTCCTGGCAGAACGTTTTGCTCTTGTATTGCTGTATGAATATTTTTTTTCTGAGCTAAATAAAGGGGGATTGCACATGAATATCCTCCAGTACCAATTACTAGGTCAGGTTTAAAACTATCAATAGTATTTTTAACTTTTATATAACTTTTTATTACTTTTATTAATAATAGAATATTCTTCATAAAACTACTCAATGAAAATGATCTCGATATTCCATAAAGATCAAGTAATTCAATTTTATTTTTTTCTATATAATTACCTTTAGCCTCTATCCCATTTTTGCTTCCTATATATTTTACTTGCATGCCATCTTTTTCTAATGTTTCTCCTATTGCCATTGCTGGGAATAAGTGTCCACCCGTTCCTCCTCCAGCTATAATTACTCTTTTTGTGTCAAACTTCACTATATACTACTCTCATTTTAGATAGATTATTTTTAGCAATATTAAACATCACTCCCATCGAGGCTAAGCTTAAGATTATATGAGATCCACCATAGCTCATAAATGGTAATGGAAGCCCTGTGGTAGGGAAAATACCTACTACATAAGCAGAATTAATCAGAAAATAAATAATGATGTTCATTGTAATTCCAAGAGAAAGGAAAAAACCAAAGCAATCGTCAATATGTTGAAGAATTTTTATTGAATAATATAAAAACATAAAAAATAGAATAAATATTAATGCAATTCCTATGAAGCCAAATTCTTCTCCAATTATTGGTAGCATGAAGTCTGTATGTGCTGCAGGAAGATGGCCTTTTTTAATTAAACTTCCATCAAGACCATTCCCAAAAAAGCCCCCATTAGAAAGAGCTAAAATTGATCCTGAATTTTGACTATCTCCATTCCCATAAAACCAATTTACAAATCTTCTAAATTGATAGCTTGTTGATAAAATCTTTAATGCAACTACTAATGCTCCTGAAATAATAGTATATAAAATATATTTTGTCTTAAGCCCTGCAATATATATTAAAGCTAATAGTATTAATGAGATTGTAAATGTTGTACTCATATCTGGCTGGAAGAATATCAACAAAAGAGTTAAACCTAAATAGGGGACTAAATCAGATAGTAGATCCTTCATGCCATTTATATCTTTTCTATGTAATTCTACATATGATGCGAGATAAACAATTAATCCAAATTTTGCTACATCTGATGTGCTTATAATATTTTTCCCAAACAGAATTAATCCTCTAGATGTAGGCAAATGTTGAGAAGTTAAAAATCCCATAAAAATTAACATCCAACATGAAATTATAATTATTCTAGAGTTTTCATTATATATTCTATAATTGATATGGGAAGTGATTATTAATAGAATTAATCCTATTAGAAGTCTGATAGATTGATTTTCAAAAAAATACTTATAATCTGAGAATCTTGAAGCTGCATAAGCAGAGCTAGCGCTATAAAGAGTAATAATACCAATTGAACAAATTAAAAAAGTTAAGATTTTAAGATTTATTATATATTCTTTCAACCTAGGTCAATCCTACTATTATTTTTTTAAAATTATTTCCTCTATCAGTATAGCTACTAAATTGATCGTAGCTTGCACATCCAGGAGAGAGCAGTAGTATATCCTTCTTTTCACATTGAACCAATGCCTTGTTGACAGCATCTGAGAATTTGTTATTATATTCACAACTAAATTCAGATTTTAAATTATCATAAATATAATCACCACTTTCTCCATAGCATGATATAAACTTTATTTTAGCTTTTGTTTCTCTAATTGCATTTAAAAAATCTGATTCTTTTTTAGCTAGTCCTCCAATAATAATAATTATCATTTTTTTATTAAATGCCTTAATACCAGCAACCATAGATTCTATATTAGTAGCTTTAGAATCATTATATACAGCAACTCCATTAATAGTATCTACATATTCAAGTCTATGCTCTAATGGTTTGATTTTTTTTAATGTGTTTTCAATATGATTAATATCAATTGAATATTTTTTAACGATTCCTAGAGCCGCTGAAATATTACTTATGTTATGTAATCCTTTTAATGATATCTGGTCTAAATCAATTCTAATTGATGAGCAGTCAGCTGCTTTGAAAGGAATGAATTTATTTTTTGGAATTTTTTCTCTTAAAACTTTATCCTCTTTATTATATATCAAATAATTACTTTCATCTAGCAATTTGATTATTTTTAGTTTCGTCTGAATATAGTCTTCAAAATTATCATATCTATCAAGGTGATCTTTAGATATATTTAGAATACATCCTACTTCTAATGACAATTCTTTAGTGTGCTCTAGTTGAAAACTACTCAATTCTAAAACATGGATAGCTCTGTTCATACCTATCTTAATTTCTTTTAATACATTATCAGAAAATGGGATTCCTACATTGCCTCCAAGCAGAGAATCGTATCCTGCTTCTAAGAAAATTTTATTTACTAATTCTACTGTTGTTGTTTTGCCATTCGAACCTGTTATTCCTATAATAGGAGATTGCGTAAAAAAACCTGCAAACTCTATTTCACTAATTATTTTGATATTACTTTCTTTTGCTTTTTTTATAATTTCAATACTATTTGGAATTCCAGGACTCTTTATAATTAAATCTGAATCCAATACTCTATTGGAATGTTCACCTAATTCATTTTCAAAATTCTTATAGTCTTCGCACTCAACTTTATCGCTTGAATCGCTTATGAAAATATCAGCACCTAAAAAACTTGCTAGCTTTGCAGCAGAAAGACCACTTTTTCCAGCACCTAAAATTGAAATTTTTTTACCTTTTATATCCATCATTGTATTTTGAATGAGGTTAGTGATACGATTGCACATATTATACCTATAATCCATAGCCTTACAACAACCTGATTTTCATGCCAACCCATAAGCTCAAAATGATGATGTATTGGTGCCATTTTAAAGAATCGCCGTCCCTTACCAGATTGATATTTCGTTGTTTTATAATATAAAACCTGTATTATAACGCTTAGTGCTTCAACGACAAAAACACCACCAATAATAATTAGTAATATTTCTTTTTTAAATAAAATAGCCATAACTCCAATAGCTGCTCCGATTGGCAATGAACCTGTATCCCCCATAAAAATTTTTGCTGGATATGCATTAAACCATAAAAATCCTATACAACTTCCTACTAGGATTAATGCAAAAACAAAAATCTCTTCTGATTGTGGTACATATACGATGTTTAAATAATCACTGAAATCATATCTGCTTGTAGCATATGCTATCGCTGAAAAAGCTAAGCAACTTATTGCAACAAGACCAGCAGCTAACCCATCAAGTCCATCTGTAAGATTTATTGAATTTGATGAAGCTGTTACAATAACAATGACGAGCAATATATAAAGAAGACCTATATCATAAACACCATTTGCAATAAATGGTAAGGATATCGATGTATTGCTCACTGGAACACTCACGCCATTTTCTATAATAAATGAATATTGATTTATAGATATTAAATAGAAACCTAAAAGCGCTCCACATATAAATTGACCGATAAGCTTATAACGAGCAATAAGCCCTTTATTGTATGATTTTATGACTTTTAAATAATCATCAACAAACCCAATGAATCCCATAAAAATTATAATAAATAGCATGAGTTGGAAAAATTCATTATCTAGCCTACACCAAAGGATAGAGGGGAGGATAATTGATAATAGTAGAATTATCCCCCCCATAGTTGGAGTACCTTCTTTCTTTTGGTGAGATTCAGGCCCATTATAGATTTTTTCGCCAATTTGACGAAATTTGAGTGTGCGGATGATTTTAGGCCCGATGAGGAAACTTATTAATAACGAAGTAATAGCTGCACCAGCAGCTCTAAATGTCAAATATTGAAATACATTGAAAATAAAATACTTTTCTGATAATGGATATAGTAATTCGTAAAGCACTAAGCTACTCCTTTAATTATATTTTCCATTTTCATACCACGCGAACCTTTAATATATAAGATGTCTTTAGGTTTGAGTGTAGTCTGAAGCTCATTAATTAATTCTTCTTGATTTTCATAATATCTAATGTCATTTTCTGTTTTTTGTCTTTTTGCTTCTAAAAATAATTCATGCATTAGTGAACCGTACAAATAAGTTCTATAAAATTTATTATGGTTTATATGTTCATATAAGTTTTTATGAATCTGCTTCTCATCTTCACCTAATTCAAGCATATCTCCTATAACAACCAACTTTCTATGATTAGCATACATACCTGAAAGCTTTCTAAGGCCACTAATAACTGAACCGTAGTTAGCATTGTATGAATCATTTACAATAATAAATTCATTTATATGTATTAAATCTCCCCTACCAGATGGCATTTCAAATAAATTTAGCTTTTGATTGAAATCTTTAATCTCTACGCCTAATGTTGTGCAAATACTAAATGCGGATAAAATATTATAAAGGTGCAAATTGCTGCTATTAGGGATAATTACTTTATATCCATTAATAACCAATGAATTAGAATCTTCTTTTATCGTTGCATTAAAATCGTAATCGCCATTAAATCCAAATGTTATATGATTATATTGTGTTTCTTTTTTCAGTATTGACAAAAACTTATCATCCATATTTATAAATGCGATACCCTCATGCGATAGAGCTTTGAATAAATTTATTTTCTCTTCGAAAACACCATTTAGATCTTTTAGGTTTGATAAATGTGATTCTGAAATATTTGTAATTAAAGCCATATCTGGCTTTGCTATATCTGATAAATATTCTATTTCACCTTTTTTATTTGTTCCAATTTCTGCTATAAATATTTCATCAGATTTTTTTATAGCAAATAATGACATCGGCATTCCAATAGTACTATTGTAATTTCCTTTAGTAAAAGAAATTCTATAGCTACCATTTAAAACATGAGCTAAAAGCTCTTTTGTAGTTGTTTTTCCATTAGATCCAGTTATGCCAATAACTCTACAGCTCATTTGACTTCTGTATAAACTTGCCAATTTGATTAATATTTTTTTTGATGATTTTACTTCTACTATGTTATCTGCTTTAATTTTTTCATTTATTATTAGCGACGCACCTCTATCTACACATTCTTGGATGAAATTATGTCCATCTGAGTTTTCACCCAACAGCGCAATGAATACATCGCCTTTTTCAACATTCCTAGAATCAAATGTGATAGCATTTAATCTTTCTATATTTATATCAACATCTAATAGCATTTTTATTGAATCAGAAAAAATTTTCTTATCACCTATTTTAATTCGCATTTATTTCTCTTCTAATTATTTCTAAATCACTATGAAATATTTTCTTATTATTAATTATTTGATATTCTTCTCTTCCTTTACCTAAGATTAACAAGACGGAATCCTCATTTAGAATATTTATACTTTTTTTTATTGCATCTTCTCTATTTTGAATAACTTCATGCTTCTTTTGCTTAAACCCACTTAAAATATCTTCCAGGATATAGTTTAATCCTTCGTTTCGGGGATTATCTGATGTTACAACTATCTGATCTGAATATTTTTCAGTTATTTTTGCCATCAATGGTCGTTTATCTTTATCTCTATCTCCTCCACATCCAAAAAGGGTAATGATTTTATCTTTAGGTTCTTTTATTTCATTAATTAATTTTAGAATATTTTCATATGCATCAGGAGTGTGCGCATAATCAATGAAAATTTTATTTTTCTCATCCCCTACAAATTCCATTCTTCCAGGAATGAAATCTATATTTTCTATAGCACTAATTATTTTATTGATAGAAATATTTTTTATTTTACAGGCAGAAATAGCTGCCATAATATTATAAATATTATGCCTACCTGTAATTTTTGTACATACTTTATATTCTTTATTATTGATTGATAAAGTCAAATCCATTCCACCATAGCCAATTTTTGAGGATACTAGATATATATCAGCCTTTTTAGAAAATCCATATGTAAGTACATTCGAGCAAGTAGTCCTTATTATCCTATCCGAATAAGAATCATCAATATTGATAATTGAAAATGAATCTTTAGATAAAGATGTAAACAACTTTAATTTTTCTAAGAAGTAATTTTCCATCGTCTTATGAAAGTCTAAATGTTCTTCAGTTAAATTGGTGAATATTGCAGTATCAATTTTAATGTGATTCATCCTAGATAGAGCTAGTGAGTGAGATGAAACTTCTATTACAACATTCTCCATGCCACCTTTAACTAGCTGATCAATAAAATTATTTAATTCTAGAGACTCTGGTGTTGTAAATCCAGTGCTAACCACGGCATTTGATGAGACAAACCCCAATGTTCCTATACTTCCACTATTATAGTCACAATCATTTAAAATTTTATTAATCAAGAACGCTGTTGTTGTTTTTCCATTTGTTCCAGTTACCCCAATTGTATCAATCTTAGAAGATGGATCGCTATAAAAGTTTTTAGCTATTTCAGGTAATATCTCTCTAGTATTTTCTACTTCAATATCAATCGCTTCATATATTTTATTATATCCTTTTTCCTTAACCACTGCTACCGCACCATTCTTTATTGCCTGAGGGATATAGTCATGTCCATTGTAGTCTTGACCTTCAATTGCAATAAACATACTTTGCTTAGTAGCTTTGCGAGAATCATATGAAATATTAGATACTTCAATATCATCAAACTTTCCAGAATAATCTATATTTTCTAATATTTTTCTTATATTCATTAAGCTAGCTTATTTCTTTATAATTTGTTGTTAAAAAATTATTATTAATCATTTCAACAATTATTTCCCTTGCAATTGGAGCAGCTGTTATATTTCCCCAATGTTTATTGTATTCTGGAGAGTCAACCGATATTATACATACATATTCAGGAGATGAAGACGGAAAAATAGATGCAAATGATGAAACAAATTCTGTTTTAGAATATTCGTCATTTATATATTTTTCAGCAGTTCCAGTTTTTCCAGCTATTTGATATCCATCAATAGCAGCATTTTGACCAGTCCCAATATTTACAGCCATGCTTAGCATATCTATAACTTTTCTGCTAGTTTGAGCATTCATAACTTTTCTAACAATTTTTGCATCTTCAAATTTGACAATTTGACTAGGGTAATGAATCTCTTTAACTATTTTTGGTTGCAATAAATATCCATTATTTGCTATAGCCGCATATATCATTGAAAGCTGAATATCTGTAACTGATAATTCTTGCCCAAAGCTTACTGTTGAATGGGTTGTTTTTGACCATTTTTTAAGTTTAGATATTTTTCCCTTTTCTTCTCCTGGAAGGTTAATGCCAGTTTTACTCCCTAGCCCAAATTTTCGAAAAGAGGAATAAGTCTTCTGCTTACCTAACATGTCTGCTAATTTGACTATTCCAATATTACTTGAATATGCTAATATTTCTTCGACAGATAATATTTCATGAGGTTCATGGTCACGAATTATTCTTCTAGTTTTAGGGATATTGTATTCTCCGTTTTCACAATGTATCAATATTTGCTCATCCAAATTTTGAATAGCTTCTATTATTGGTATAACTTTAATCGTTGAACCTGGCTCATACTGTTTAGATACAACATTATTTTTATACTTTGCCAATCCATATTGATTGAAATTATTAGGATTATATGATGGACTTCCAGCCATGGCCAAAATATCACCATTTAAAGGGTTCACTATTATTCCATTGGCTGACTGAGCTAATGAGTTTCTTTGTCCTTTTTTAAGTGCTTCATAAAGATATTTTTGCAATTTTATATCTAAAGAAAGATATATATCATTCCCATTTAGTTTATGGCTAAATCTTTCTTTCTCTTTATTCTTCCATCTCTCATTATAGCTCTTTTCAAAAACTGCGTCATCTTTAATTGATTCAGAAAGAAGATCATTAAATTGTAACTCGACACCTGATTTTCCATCACCTATATTGTTAGTGTAGCCTACAACATGAGAGCAAATTTTCTCATAAGGATAAAATCTTTGACTATAACTATCTATATTTAAGCCCTTAATTTTTGATACTTCTGCAAATATATTTTCGAGATCTTCAGGAATGATAGCCTTTTTTATTGGTAAATATTTTTTTTTATTTATTTCTAGTTTTGTAGCCAAGTCAGAAGAGTCTATATCGAAATATTTATCTGCAAAAGAACAAATTTTTTCACTTTCGTAATCCTTTAATGTGTTTACCCATAAATCAATTTTGACTATATTTCCAGCTAACAACTCTCCATTACGATCATAGATCCTTCCTCGTTCACCCTTAATGCTTTTTTTGTATTCAATTTTTTCAGATAATTTTCGTTGAAAGTCATCAACCCCAAAAATCTGGATTTGGAAATACCTTGAGAGTATGATAAACCCAAAAATCAATATAATGTTTATTATATATTTAATTCTATTTTGATATGCAATGTATGTTCTATTCATTTAATTTGATTCTAAATATGCTGTTTTATTTTTTATAGACTGTTTTTTCATTCCAAGTGAATCTTTTGCAATTCTTTCAATTCTTATCTGAGATATAAGTCTATTCTTCATGGATAATAAATGTATTTTTTTATCTTGAATCATTTTCTTTTTAATCTTTAATGCAATAACTTCATCACTTATTTTTTTAGATTCTCCTCTAATAGTTAAAAATAAAATTGAAAAAAGTGTTATTGCCCCAATTACAATCCAGCGTTTTGATTTACTTATATTTTTATGCAATTGCTAACCTTTCTACTATTCTTAACTTTGCGCTTCTTGCCCTATTATTATGTTCTATTTCATCTCTAGATGGTGTGACTGGCTTCTTAGTTAAGATTTTGATTTCCTTCGTTATATTTTTTTTAGTTTGAAATCCCATTCTATCTATATATGAGCTATCTCCTCTTGCGTATGAGCGAAAAACATTTTTAATTATTCTATCTTCAATTGAGTGGAAGCTGATTACAGCTAATCTTCCTCCGGGTCTTAGCATGCTAATTGCAGTAATAATTGACCTGTATATATTTTCAAACTCATTATTAACTTCTATCCTTAAAGCTTGAAATACTCTTGATAATGTTTTATTCAGAAATCGCATTGGAGTAACTTCTTTTACAGCTTCAACTAAATCTAAATTTGTTTCGAACGGATTCTGGGATATCTTAATTTTTATTGATTTAGCTATCTTCCTAGAATTTTTTTCTTCACTATTATAATAAATCATATCTGCTAGTTCTTCTTCACTGTAATCATGTAGGATTTTTTTTGCATCTATAGTGCAATTTGGATCTAGCTTCATGCTCAGTTTTCCATCTTTTCTATAGGAAATGCCCTTATACCCTGAATCAACTTGGTAGGAGGAGATACCAAGGTCAAATAGAATTCCATCAATATCCTTAATATCTTTGCTTTCGCAAAGATCTTTTAAACTCACATAGTTTGAACAAATTAATTCAAAAGACTTGTTTAGATCAGATAATCTATTTTGTGTGTATTCCAGGGCATAAGGGTCATAGTCAATTCCAAAAAGCATGCCATTGCTATCTATTTCTTTTAAAATAGAATAAGAATGGCCTCCAAAGCCAACGGTACAATCAACATACACGCCGTCTTTCCTTGTTATTATTTTAGAGACCACCTCCTCAAGTAAAATTGGCACATGAGGATGTTGGTCGGTATTGCTCATAATTAAAAGCTTATATCATCCGCGAGATCATCAAACTCATCAATATTAATTTGATCATCATATTTTTTAATTTTATCAGGGCTCCATAGTTCAATTTTTGTAATCATCCCAATTATTGACACCTCTTTTTCTATTCCAGCGTAGATTTTCAAATTATCAGGGACAATAATTCTTCCTTGTTTATCATACTGGACATGAGATGCATGCCTGACCACAGATCGAACAAATTCTCTGTTCCTATTTCTTATTGAACTTAAAGATGCCAGTTCTTGCTCTACTATATTCCATTCAGCGATAGGATAAAGAGCTAGGCATGGATCAAAGCCTCTTGTAATTACAAAAGTTCTATCGTTAATAGGGTCCAATGCTTTTCTAAATTTGGCTGGAATATTGACTCTATTTTTCAAATCAAGAGAATTAGAATACTCGCCAGT
>CENX01020682.1_pt1 | contig 23093 bp, 17 predicted proteins | sample 361321 | NCBI WGS metagenome assembly CENX01 (sample SAMEA2619678, study PRJEB7988) | marine metagenome | isolation source: saline water (ENVO:00002010), including | reverse complement strand
TAGCATTTCAATTAATGTCAATGCAATATAAAGCCCCCAAAGAGCTATTGCTGTTTGCTGTAATTTAGGCTTCAATTTAGATAGAGAAGGTCCAGTAAGTTCTGCTCTAGCAAGTGCCATACCGCCGCCAATTATTCGTGATAAAATCATCATGCCTAGCATAATGATACCCATTCCACCTAGCCATTGGGTTAGCGATCTCCAAATTAGAAGACCCTTCGGTTGTGCATTTATACAATCTATAGTACTGCCAGGAATACAATTTGGACTCATAGCTGGCGAAATCACAGTAGCTCCTGTAGTAGTAAAACCAGACATTGATTCAAACCATGAATTGACTGCACCTCTTGCAATGTCGATAATTTGAACGTTATCAGTAAAAGGTCCATTAAAAACGCCACCAAACCAATAAGGTAATGCTCCTATAAAAACTGCTAAAGGCCACACAAGGGCTACAGCAGCGAAAGCTTCCTTATCTCTAAGTCTCTCACTTGTATTTGTCCTTGTAATGCTCAATAGAATCAATCCGAGAACAGGTGAAATAATACAAGGTAAAGCAAATGAATACAGGGCTATTTCGATACTATCGAGCCATGCAGTAGCCAAACCACAAATGAAGAGAGGGATAGTAAGAGCAATTAGCGTCCACCCCAATATTAAGAACAGTACATCTTTTCGCATATTCACACCTTAAATTTACGCTCTAAATCCGAAATACGGTCAGGGCTACAAAAAATAATTAGGCGATCATTAGATAAAATCGTCTTATCTGGTGAAGGCCTAAGAGTTTCCCAATAACCTTCAGCAGATTCTCGTTGAATAAATGCTATCCTCATCCACTCGGGGAATCCCGAATCAGCTATCCGCTTATTGGCAAATTTATGTGAATCATCAATGCGCATACTTATGCCCACAATGTTTGGGACATTGGAAAGGACGGCGTATGCACCTGCTGCTTTAGAGTGGATATGCGCAAGAATATTATCAACAGCAACTCTTTTTCTATCTACTGCGAAAGTAATCCCCATACGTTGTGTGACCTTTACTAAATCTGCATCATAAAGAAGCAGTCCTGTTCTTTGGACACCCATATCGCTCGCTAGTAAAGCGGCAGCAATACTATCATGGTCGGATTCAAGGGCTGCAATGGCTATATGATTATTTGGAATTCCAACTTCAGTCAAAATTTCTCTATCCAGATGATCTCCATGAATAATCTCTAGGCTTGGATGAGAACCAATAGAGGAACCAGCTAGGTTATTTGCAACTTGTAAATCTCTTTCGATTACGGTAACACTAGCTCCGTTATGGAGCCAATTTTCAGCGATTAGTCTGCCAATTTGATTAGCTCCAATTATAGCAACCTTAGGATTGATCGGGAAATCGGTAACTTCATGACCAAAAATATTCAGAATTCGGTTAAAGCTGCTCAAACCAGTAGTTGCTACAGCAATAACATCATTTGGCATCAACATAAAATCTCCGTCAGGTACAATACTACGCTCTCCGTCTCTTTTTACACCAACGATAAGTGGAATTCCCCCATCAATGGATTTACTAGCTTCACTGAGGGTTTTGAAAACCAAGTTTTCAGCATTTTTTGTAACATCCAATTCTATGATGTAAGCATCATGGCCAAATGGAATTACTTCTTCGATAGATGAAGATCGAAGGCCTGTATGAAGTCTTCTAATTGCGCTTTCGAGTGGATTAATAGCATGATTTACTTTAGCCCATTTTGTCAAATGGCCTTGCTTTTGTTCTTGAATAAAATTCATACCCCTTACTCGACAAAGTGATAGTAAAGGTTTGGCCTTTTCGCCTCCAAATTCATAATGTGCATGTTCAGCTAAAGCACACGCAATCAAATTCCTCTCATCAGAATTGGTTGCAGCAACAAAAACTTCTGCTTCCCCAATACCAGCCTCATTCAATTTTTCTCTGGTCGTTAAGTCGCCATGGATTACTAATACATCTAAATTTTGAGCATTTTTAACAGCCCTAGAGTCATTATCTACTAGAACTACATCCATTTCTTCAGCTCGTAAAGCACGTGCAAGTTCAGTACCCACTCGGCCAGCACCTCCAATAATAATTCGCATTTTATCACCACAAATTCTCGGCTAATTTCTTTACCTGGAATGTATTGCCAATACTTGTAATCTCTGCTGTGCTGAAACTTCGATCTCTATCGACATCACAACATCTCTTACCAGGCTTGTAATAAGACTTGACTAGTGAACTGGATGGATCAGCCTCTTCAATCCAGTCAATATATGCAGTAGGAGTATGAAGGAGCCACTTATTATTTACAACATCGACTGAACCTTCAATATAACAAGTATCAAGTTCGATATTTCTTTCATTACACCAACTTTCACTCATAGGTAACAGAATGTAACCCCAAGCATGACCTTCCCAAGATTCAAAAGTAGAATCCGTTAAAGCTCCAAATACATACCAACCAGGAATACCTTTTGCTCTAAGTATGGAGAAGAAGGCATTAGTTTGTTCGTCACAATCACCTATAGAAGCTGCTAGGCACGCCGGACCACTCCTAGCAACTATCGGCGCTTCTTTGTCATACGCGACATTTTTATGTAAATAATCAAATGTAGCTCTGGCAAATGCATACGCATTATCTGAACGTCCATTTGGCATATCCGCAGCAATTGTATCTACGGTTTCTTGAACAATATCAAATTGTACTGCATCTATAGCATAATCTTGGTAAGGGCCATCTTCGCCAATCATTGAACCACGATTATACCATTGTTTTGCACCAAACTGTATCAATTTAGAACCTCCTCCTCTTTCAGAAATGTCTTCAAAAGTACCACTACTATCGATATCAATTCCATTGTTTATCCCATCAATCTGACTATCGACGCGAGACGATGATGACCACCATGTATAAGCTGTGCTAGTTAGACTTACAGAGAAAACAAGTTTAGCAGATTCACCAGGTCCCAAACTAAGATTAAATTTGACACAGTTGTCAATTTGACAGTCTTGATCAACATTTGGTCCAACTTCAGGCCACCATATTGCATGTCCTGCACTTGTAATCAATCTTTCATCGAATGATTTAGATGGCAAACCATCAAGAGGAATTTGAATTGGAGCATCGTCATTTACTATCAAACGCATCGAATTTATCACCTGAATACTTGAAGGAACTTGTGCTGGTGTAACTCCGTCAGTATATTCAAATCCTGTATTTTGTAGATGTAATGAAGTGATATTTCTTGGGATCGCTAAATTTTCATTTGCATAACTATTTCCACCATCGTTAAAGAAATCCAAGGTTTTGTCTAATGTATATGACGTTTCTATTGGATAAAGATGGTATGGCGCAGCTGCAAGTTGAATATATTCGCTTATTCCAGCATATTGTTTGAAAACATGCTCTCTAGCTTGTGGTGATAGCATGATAAAAGCCACTAGGGCAAGCATCACTACACTACGAAAACGGTTCTTTCTTCTTTTTAGTAAATTTCTTCTCTTACCAGTTTGAGTTAGGACAACACCTGATTTAGTAGGACGCTTAGTCTTGAGGTAAGTGGTTTCCATAGTACCTCGGTTGAATTGTTGCTCAGCAGCAAAATTAGGTGAACTAATGTTGGCTAACACCCTCCCACAGGAATAGCAAATTGTATCACCCGGGAGAGTGACACTTCGGCAATAAGGGCAGTTGCCCATATTACACCGTCTAGGTCGGCATTGTATAACGATTACCTGCGGTAATCCAACAAATAGTTTATTTGTGATGTCATTGAAAATTTTTTAAAAGTGAGATATTGCACCTAAGTAACCGATTACTTACTCAGATGAGTCATCATGCTTTATACTATTTTTAGGCAAATTAGCATTTTCTTTTTCCATTCTTGCCTGTCTCGCCCAAATTTTTCTAAGCCGCTTTTTTCCTTCGCTCGGAATTGATTCCCATATCCAATTATTTGAGTTTCTAGTAAATATGAGGGTTACAGGAATAATGAATATCCATGCTAAGGGATTGATCATAGCGAAGGGAAACATGACCATGTATCCGCATCTCCAAAACGAAGAACGCAATACAGCCCCCCATCTTTTACCTCTTAGCATCAAGTGTCCATGATAACTACTAATCAGCGCTTCACATCTCGGACTGAAAATGGCTATTCCAGCAATCGTGATAATTAATTCGATTTCATTGAAAGAGAAAATCTCTCTGACTTCTAGTGTTTTGTAAATCATAATCATAGAAATCATACCACCAACAGCGAGTCCTAAAGCCCAACCACTAGTAGTTTGAGAGCTACCCTTTCTAACTCGATTTCTTCTAAGAAGTAGATGGACAGCAACAGAAGCAAGAACTCCTAATATGATTATATTTAGAGGATTAACAAGTTCTTGACTATCGTCTAAAAACATAGAAAGATAAGGAGTTATAATTGCATCATGATACAATCTTCCATAAACTGCACCTAGTAATATGCCCCAAAAAACATTACTCCAAGCGGTAGGTAGGTCATAAAAACCAGAATACCTAGTCATTACACCTCTCCAGCCTAATGTCATTCCAATTAATGCGGCAATACTTGCCAATTGGAACAATAAGAAAGTAGAAGCCATGTTAATGCGCATGAGTTTTACTTCATCAAGTCAATGCATGAAATTTTAATTTGCGTTGGTTTCAAAGACCTTCGACTATACGCCATGCTATGGCAAGACTACTTTTGTTCGGTGGTAAAGGCGGTGTGGGTAAGACAACAACCTCTGCTGCTACTGCAGTATGGCTTGCCGACTCGGGACTTAGAGTATTATTGGTATCCAGTGACCCTGCACATTCTACATCAGATTCTCTAGGAGTCGAGATTGGTACAGAACCAACTCCTATTGAGGGTGTTGATGGATTATTTGGTTTAGAGATGGATCCCGAATCTAAACTTTCCTCATTATTACCTAAACTAGGAAAAATGGTTGATGGTATGAATTCCAAGGGTGGCTTAGGAGGTCTAGGTGGATTGAGTATGATGCTTGATTCTAATGCCAAGGAAGAAATTGAAGAAATGAAATCTGAGATTCAAACATCTGAAATGATTCTACCAGGGCTTGATGAAGCGCTTGCATTTGATGAATTATTACGTCATGTCGAAGATCCTAATTGGGATGTCATTGTTTTTGATACAGCTCCTACAGGTCATACACTGAGATTCCTTTCATTACCAGAAATTATTGAAGCATGGTCTGGTCGTTTAATTAGGATGATGCGAATATCTGGAGGCATTAGATCTATGCTTTTTGGTAGTAAAGAAAGCAATGAAATGAAAGAAGAATTAGAAAGATTTAGGCGCCGTGTTTTACATGTTAGAAGAGTTTTAAGCGATGAATTGTTAACATCATTTACTCTGGTTACTATCCCTGAAAGAATGGGGGTCAATGAAACATTAAGAGCTCATAACTCATTGAAGGAATTTAATCTCCCAGTTCATAATTGCCTAGTTAACAGACTTACTCCTGAATTTGATCATCCTTTTTTGAAGAACCGAAGAGATTCTGAATTATCTCGTATTTCTGAACTAACTGAACAACTTACAGATGTCCAAGTTTCCAATTTGGAATTAATGGAGCAGGAAGTTGTTGGAATTGAAAATTTAAGAATTGTTGGTAAAAAATTATACGGTGATGCTGTGGAGATTGAGCAATCACTTGGCCCACACAGAGTTGGTGAATTATTAGTTCATGAAATTCATCGTGGAATGGTTATAGAATCTAACGATGAAGTGGAACGAATCTTTCTTCACTTCCCCGGAATAAAACGCGAAGAATTATCTCTACGTAGTAGTGAAGGAGTTTTGTTCATCGGTCTCAATGGAAGAGAACGAGAAATCAAAACTTCTGTACCGGTTAAGGCCAGTCAGGTTGATGCTAAACTTGAAGGAGATATTCTTAGACTTGATGTACCCTTAACCTAAATTTTAGGAATGGGTTCAAAGAGTAAAACCGTTACGGACCAACATGGCACTAGAAGGTCTATCTAGGGGAATTTTCCGTTCTTTAGGCTTTCTTAAGAATCGCCGCAAGTTGGACGAAGAAGAACTGAGGGATATGACCCGCAGTCTTCGAAGGGCTCTGCAAGAGGCTGATTTTAACGTTAGACAAACCAAGGAAATCGTTGAAAGATTAGAAAATCGCCTCAAAGAGGAAGAGCCTAGACCGGGTTTGACATTACAAACTCATGCGATGAATATACTGTACACTGAATTAGTTAGAATATTAGGTCCTTCTCACGAATTTCAACCTCGTGGTTCTACATTACTTCTAGTTGGATTATATGGCCAAGGAAAAACCACTACTACAGCAAAATTAGCTGAATGGTACAGAAAAAAACATGGGTTAAGGGTCGCCGTAATTGAAGCCGACGTTCATCGTCCTGGGGCGTATGCACAATTATCTCAATTACTAGAAGACAGTTCAGTAATTGTTTATGGTGAACCTGAAAATAAGGATGCTGCATCTATTGTTAGAAACGGATTACAGAAATGTGCATCCGCTGATATGGTGATAGTCGATACTGCAGGGCGCCATCAATTAGATGAAGAACTTGTTGAAGAACTAGAAAATATTTCTTCTCTGACCAGAGCAACTGAAAGATGGCTGGTGATAGATGCTCAGGTTGGACAGGCTGCAGGTCCAGTCGCTGCTTCATTCCATAGTTTGGCAGGAGTCACAGGGATTGTAGTAACCAAACTCGACGGTACTGCTAGAGGTGGCGGTGCTTTGTCTGCAGTTGCTGCTACTGGTGCGCCCATTGTTCACATTGGTGTGGGTGAAAAAGTATCTGACTTAGAGAAATTTGAATCAGATAGATTTATTTCGAGACTTTTAGGAATGGGTGATATTCAAGGTTTGATTGATTTAGCACCCGAAGATTTAGATGAAGAAGAGGCAATGAGGCTAACTCAAAGAATGATGAGTGGACGATTCACACTAAATGACATGTACAAACAAATGGAGATGATGTCCAAGGTCGGAACAATTGACAAACTTATGTCATTCTTACCCGGAAATATGTTAGGAGGTTTGGGTGGTATGTCAAAATCACAAAAACAGGCAATGCAAGGAAACCTAGATCGTTATCGGACAATCATGGATAGCATGACTGGATGGGAAAAAAATGAACCTGCAAAAATCAAGGCCGATAGAATAAAACGTATCGCTAGAGGTTCGGGAGTCCGAGAAAAAGATGTTCGTGAACTTATTGGGCAATGGAATCGTTCAAGAAAGATGATGAAGGGAATGGGTGGCAATCGTAAGTTGAACAAACAGATGCGAAAGATGATGAAAGAGGGTGAAATGGATGTCGACCCATCATCATTCGGAATGTAATTACTCATCCACTGGTGGCAAATCCGGAATTTCTTTGATATTTGCAGCTTCTTCGGCTGCCTCCTCTGCCAATCTTTGCTCTTCAGCAATTCTAGCATTTTCTTCAGCTAATCGCTTAGATTCCAATTCCGCAGTGATTCTTGCATTTTCTTCCGCTAATCTTTTTGCCTCTTCTTCTTGTTCTAATCTTTCTTTTTCATCGGCTAATCTCTTAGCTTCTTCAAGTTCAGAATTGATTTTAGCCTCTTCAGATAATCGTTCCTCTTCTGATATCTTTATTGCTTCTTCGACCATTTTTAAATGAGCCTCATTAGCTAGTTTGGCATTTGCTTCCTGTTCAGCCTTTAACCTAGCTTCGAGTTCAGCCTTCAATTTAGCCTCCTCTTCAGCCTTGAGCCTAGCTTCTTCATTCATCCTTGCAACTTCTTCAGCCTTGAGCCTTGCTTCTTCCTCAGCAGCGATTCTAGCCTCTTCTTCAGCCTTGAGCCTTGCTTCTTCATTCAGCCTGGCTTCTTCTTCAGCCTTGAGTTTTGCTTCTTCCTCAGCAGCGATTCTGGCCTCTTCTTGGATACGAGCTTCTTCTTCAGCCTTTTTACGAGCTTCTTCTTGTTCTAATGCACGTTGTTCTGCTTCTGCTGCCAATCGCTCTTGCTCTTCGATTTTTGCTCTAATTTCTGCTTCAGCCTTGAGTTTTGCTTCCTCTTCTGCTCTTGCTCTAGCTTCTGCTAATGCCTTAGCCTCTTCTTCAGCACGGAGTCGGGCCTCCTCCTCTTGTCTAGCTTTTTTCTCTGCTTCGATTCGTAATCTTGCTTTCTCTGCCAGTTCTCGTTCTAATCTTGCTTCTTCCTCTAATCTTTGACTTAGAGTATATCTTTCAATGACAACATCATAAATCGCTTTGTAATCTTCATCGCTCAAATCTAATGTTTCAGTTCTAGCAACAATCATGTATTGCTCAATTTCAGTTTGAGAAAATGTGCCTTCATGAGTGCTCAAAACAGTTCTTAGCATTTGGTAAAACTTACGCTGCTCGGATTTTATCATTCCATCCGATGTGATGAAATCTTGGACCAGAGTTAGTACCTCAGTCATGTTCAAGTTCTCGGACATAACATTACCAAATGGTAGAGGCTTTTTTCCTTTACTCCTTTAAACTCAAAATAATCAATAGGTTTTTGCAAGAATTACCTTTCTTTTTGTAGGCTTACCAGACATGTGACATTTGACTTCGTCATCAAATTCATCGGTTGCATCGCCCAAGAATGTTAGTCCAGTCAACCTTTCTACGACTTCTGCATGAGCATCACTTCCATCAAAAGCCATCTGGTAAATCTTCCCATCAATAATTTCTCCTTTCATTTCCCATTTTCCATCATTATTAGTAAATTCTGGCAACTGTTGGATGACATCTTGCATATGAGTTGAAGATCTATTACGTAGTTCTTGAGCAATTTCTGAAAGTACTTTACGACAATTTTCAACAATATTGTCCATTGGAAGAGGCTCTTTTCCACCGGTCCTTCTTGCAGCAAAGACAGTTCCTTGGGCAATATCTCGAGGTCCTAAATCGAGTCTTAATGGAACGCCTTTTATCTCCCAATCATAGTATTTCTGACCAGCACGTATATCCCTTGAATCAACTTTGACTCTGATGCCACTATTTCGTAGGGTATCAGCTAATTTCTCTGCCGCCCCGACTGTATCAACTTCAGAATTTTTCTTAATCATCGGGCATATCACTACTTGGAAAGGAGCAATTGCAGGAGGCATAATCAAACCATTATCGTCACCGTGCATTCCAACTACAGCACCTAGTAATCTTTCTGACATTCCATATGTAGTCTGATGACAATATTGCTGCTTTGCTTCTAAATTTTCATAGGTTATATCGAATGCTTTAGCCCACTGATCACGGTAATGGTGGCATGACGCTACTTGCAATGTTCTACCATTTGGCATTATTGCATCGATTCCAATAGTATACCATGCACCTGGAAATGTATCCCAAACAGGCCTTTTAGCCTTGATAATTGGCAAACATAAATCATGCATTATTCGGTCGACGATTTCTAAATCTTCAGCGATTTGTCGAGAAGCATCTTCCTCATCTGCATGCGCAGTGTGAGCCTCAAAGAAATGAATTTCTCGTACTCGGATAAAGGAACGAGTTTGTTTAGTCTCATATCTAAATGTATTAACCATCTGATAAATTTTCAATGGCAGATCTTTATGAGATCTAATCCATAATGGAAACATGGTATACATCGCAGTTTCCGAGGTAGGTCGTAAGAACATCGGGATGTCTAAATCATTATCTCCCGCATGCTTGACCCAATATACTTCTTTTTTGAATCCACCTTCTTCCTCTTCATCACGTAACTCATCTGGGTCAACGCCTTCCTCTCTTGCTCTTTTCAATCTAGCAACTAGAGTGTTTTCTTTCTCCAATAAATTTTCAGGAATTAGAAGTGGGAAATTAACCTCTTCATGATTGGTTTTTTCCATTTCTGAATGAGTTAGATTATCGATGAGCCTCATTGTTTTCCAGCCATATGGCCTCCAAACATCCATTCCCTTAATTGGATATCTTTTGTCAACAAGATCTGAGGCTTCAACAATAAACGGATACCATTCATTGAAATTTTCAATTTTAGAAGGTATACCTCTTTTGGCCTTACCTGGACCTTGGCTCATATTGACAACTGTAATCATCTATTTCATCAAGATGACGGCGTAAAATGAAAATATATACTCTATCTTCGATATTTCACAATAGCCATAATTGCTGCTAAACACCAAATTACTTCTAAAACTAAAAATGCCCATTCGTAGATTAGTAAAGCTCTGATTGCTAGAAGTCCAGAACCGACTGCCATTAAAATAAGGTAAATTCTATCTTTACTACCTAGAACATTCCTAGTTTCTAGTAAAAAAGCACTTAAAATTAATATCATTCCAATGTATGATAAAATCTCTGAAAATAGTTCGATTTCCATCAAACTCACTTTTTACGGAAAACTATGAATGTAGTAATTAGAAGTATAGAAATAGCAACAATATCCGGAATTCCTATTCCCCCAGTTTGACCTCCTAAGCCTGAAACACTATCTCCGAGTATTGAGTATGACCACCCATCGGATGAACCAATTTTATGAATACTCATCCAATTTATTCTAGTTTGCTCTGTTCCTCTACATTGGTCTGTATCGCAAACCCCTTCCAAAATACTTGAAAATATACCAAATAAGTTTGCAATTATGATTACCAGACCAAAAACAGATCCTATTTTCAAAAATTTAGAACTTCCTGAATTTGAATTTTCTAAATTTGGAATATCGATATCTGGAAGTTCACTCGGTAAACCTCCAACTGGTTGAATTACTTCAATTAGCATTTCAGTTGGTGGAGCAACTTCAGTTACGGGTAAGCCGGGAGCACTTGGGACAAAATCTCTAGCCTTTACAGGTTTAACAGGGGCTATTTTAATTCCATATAATCTATCTGCAAGGCTTACTAAAGCAGCATCATCAGCAATTTCAGATGGCTCTAATTCCCCATCTAGTAATTGTTGAAGTCTGTCTCTAACATCAGACATAGATATCCCCCGTATTAATAGGGGGTATACTTATCATTCAAGAATCCTCCTTTTGAATCTAAATTCAAAAGTTTTCGAAATCAAGCATTTCCTGCGGCTTCAACTTCGGCCCAGTCCTTCATAAATCCATCAATACCTTTGTCGGTAAGTGGGTGTTTGATCAACTGTCGGAAAATCTTTGCAGGCATTGTTGCAGTATGAGCTCCCAATTGTAAACATTGCAGTAGATGAGTAGGATGGCGAATTGATGCTGCCAAAACTTTGGTAGAAATATCAGGATAGTTATCCCATGTGTTCATAATTTCTGCGATTAAATTCATTCCTTCATGACCTGTATCATCAATTCTGCCAATGAAAGGTGAAACATATGTTGCACCTGCCTTGGCTGCCATCAAAGCTTGCGAAGTAGAGAAAATCAATGTAACATTTGTCTTAATTCCTTTTTCAGTAAGAACCTTTGTTGCTGCTAGACCTTCAGGGGTACACGGAATCTTAATAATGACATTTTCTGGCAATTCTTTTTTCAATTCAAGTGCTTGTTCAATCATTCCATCAGTATCTAGTGCGGTAACTTCTGCAGAAATTGGGCCATCACATATTGAGGCAATTTCAGCAACTACTTGTTTGAAATCTCTGCCACTTTTCTTTATCAATGATGGATTTGTTGTAACTCCATCTAATATTCCCCAAGCAGCAATTTCTCGAATTTCATCAACATCAGCAGTATCTAAAAAGAACTCCATGAATATCTCGAGTATTAGGCACTCTTTGAATTATCCTATTGAAATTACTTCCTAAATCGACTGAAAATATAAGAACACATAAGAATCAATGAAATTACTAATATTATTTTAACAAAATTATTTTTTGAATTTGAAGAATCAGATGCCTTGTTATCATAATCTGAATTATTGGATTCCTTTTCGGAATTGGAATTGTCAATGTTGTCTAGATTACCATCACAGAAATCCGGTATTCCATCTGAGTCAGAATCTATAGAATCATTTCCTCCGGGACATATATCTAACTGGTCATCAATTCCATCAAAATCAGAATCGATAATCGAATCACATCCATCAGGAATAGAATCATTATCCAAATCAACTAGATCATCAAATCCGTTACAGATATCAGTTTCATCTGCTATAGTATCATTATCAGAATCAATCAATTCATCACAACCATCTGGAATAGTATCATTATCAATGTCAATTAAGTCATCAAAACCTTCGCATACATCTAATGAATCGGAAATAGAATCATTATCTGAATCAATTAAACTATCACATCCATCGGGAATTGAATCATTGTCAGTATCAATATAGTCATCAAATCCTTGACAAATATCTAGTGAATTTGCAACTCCATCGTTGTCAGAATCAATTAATTCATCACATCCATCAGGAATAGAATCGTTATCAGTATCTATTGAATCGTTAAATCCCTTGCATTTATCGAGATTATCCTTGACGCCATCTAAATCAGAATCATCAATACATCCATCGCCATCAATGTCCCATGGTATTGAATCTTCTTCAGGACATTGGTCGGTCCATGCTTCAATATAATTACCAGGAGAAATTGCTTTATCCTTGAATGCATTATAATTTGCATCATATCTTCTGACTTTGAAAACTTTATTGCCATTGTCAGTGTAAATCGAATCTCCTTGTTCCATCTCTGAACCTGTATTAATTGGGCTAATATATTTCCACACAATTTCACCAGTTAAATCAACTTCATAGAAAGTCCCCCTAGTCCCATAAGTGACTAAAGTATTACCATTAGGAAGTCTCTCAACACCAGAAATTGAAGGGGCATACATATCCGTACCAATGTCCCACGACCAAGTAGTATTTACTGGTCCAAAAGGTTCACTTTGGTTTTTTACATAACTTCCGTTAACTAATGGTGGTGTGAAAATATCTACCGATGAATAAAGTGTATCTCTTCCATTGCCATTGTTGTAAACTATCAAATCTCCAGCATTTTCTCTACCCTGTTCAATCCATTGAACATCATGTTGTGCGAAAAGAATCTGATCATTTTGATTTCCAGCTCTGTATGCCTCAGGATTTCCCCATCTGTATAGTAAATCGCCTCCCATGCCACTATTTCCTCCTGTATGTCCAGCAGCCTGCGAGGTAGTAGTGCTATGATCGATGATGTATATTTCATTCATATTTTTACATGAAATTGCAATCTGATCTAAGGCTTGATTATAGTCAATACCATTGCAGTGCATCCAATCTCTACCACCAGAAGCACCACCATCAGTATCGATATAATTTACATCAAGTAATTCTGGATGGTCTGCGACATTACCATAATTATCCTTTGACGAATCATAATCTTGAATCAGATGATCCCAAGCACTCCATTTCCAAACAATGTTATAATCGTCAGTCCCAATTGGTTCAACCTCGATAATTATATCTGGCCAAAGAGTTGTTGAGGTTACTGCTTTACTTGAATTTCCAGAGGTATCTTTACCAGCTTGGACAACCTCTTGCTCAGACATTTCTTCCCAGGCTATGACCAAAATATTTCCATTCGGCATGGGCTCTATATCATGATGGCTTCTGAATTTTTGGGAAGAATAAGTCCAACTCCATTCTAATTCACCATCCCAAGATATTCTTTCGATTTTTCCAGCAGCACCTCCTGCTGAAAAGTCTCCTGGTTGATTATTTCCTAAGTTTGCAGTTCTTAGCAAGTCTCCATCTTCTAGTAAGTATGCCGAAAGCCCTGGTCTGTGCCCGCCTGGAGATTCCCATCTATGTAACTCACGTCCATGCTCATCAATTAGATATGAAGTCGTCGAGGATATAGGTGAGAAAAGTGTGTATCCGGGGCTAATCTCATTGTTACAATAAATTAGTCCAACTGTCCAAGTTTCGTTTCTATTTGCATTACAAATAGGTATTTCTTGATTTTCTGAATTCGATGCAAAACTTGAGTCTGAAATCCCTGTTAGAGAGAACAATAATACAGCAATAATGAATGATGCACGGTATAATTTTTGCATACCATCACTCATTTACCCTACTTACGGGATTGTCCTTTTTTGACAGCATCTTGAATGTGTTTTGAAGATATACCTAGTAAACTTAGCATTTCATCAGGCTGTCCAGATTCTCCAAATCGGTCTTTGACGCCTACTCTTTCAAGCGGTGCTGGACAATTTGAAGATAAGTATTCAGCAACGGCCCCACCTAATCCTCCAATTACGCTATGGTCCTCAGCAGTTATGATAACTCCACATTTTTCTACTAAAGATTCGATAAGACTTGTATCTAATGGCTTCAAAGTATGCATATCAACTACTGTAACAGAAATACCCTCTTCTGCTAATTTTTCAGCTGCCTTCATTGATTCAGAAACCATTACTCCACATGCTATTATTGCAGCATCATTTCCTTCTCTAAGAATCATTCCTTTTCCAATTTTTATCTCATTTTCTTTGCCATCATACATTACAGGCGTCTTATTTCTCGCTGTACGCATGTATGATGGTTTGCCTAATTGTGGAAGCTGTTTAGTCAGTTCTTTAGTACTAACATCGTCACATGGATGCATCACTACTACATTCGGCAGTGTCCTGTAAATTGCTAGATCTTCAATAGATTGTGCTGAAGAACCATCCGTTCCAGTATGTGTTCCTCCATGACTTCCACAGAGATGAACTGGTAAATTTGGTCTAGCAACTCCATTTCTCATTTGTTCAAATGCTCTTTCGGTAAAAATTGCGAAAGTACTGGCGAATGGAATGTAACCTGATGATGCCAAACCAGCCCCTACAAGCAACATATTTTGTTCTCCAATACCGCAAGAAACAGTTCTTTCAGGGTATTGCTTTCTAAAATGAAGAGATTTAGTTGACTTACCCAAGTCGGCCTCCAAAACCACTACTTTGGGATTATCAGCTAATTCTAGTAGAGCTTGACCATATCCATCTCTTGTTGCAGCCATTCTGGTCATGCTTCCACCTCCCCAAGTTCAATCATTGCTTGTTTGAACTGCTCATCATTTGGCGCAGCACCATGGAATGAAGGGTTATTTTCCATGTAAGAAATTCCAGCACCTTTGATTGTATGTGCAATCAGTATAGCAGGGCCATCGTTTGTTTGCTCAAGGAAATCCAGACCTTCCATAATTTCACCCATATCATGACCGTTGATTTCTTTAACAGACCAACCAAAAGAAGCCCATTTAGCAGGAATATCAAACATTCGCATTTGAGCTTCACAGAAATCGTCATTTTGTATTCTGTTTCGATCCAATATTACTTTTAGATTACCTAATTCATGATGTCTTGCTGCCATAGCAGCTTCCCATATACTTCCTTCTTGAATTTCACCATCTCCAAGCATAACAAATATCCTTCTTTCACTATTCTCTAATTTAGCTGCAACTGCACAGCCCATGCCAAAAGAAAGACCCATACCCAAAGACCCAGCAGAAAAGTCTACTCCTGGACACCATTTCATGTCCACATGGCCTTGACAAACTCCTCCAAGTACTCTGTAAGATTCTAAATCTGCATGAGATATAAATCCCATTTCAGCCAATACAGCATACATCCCAGGTGAAGCATGACCTTTTGAAAGAATGAAGCGATCTCTATCATCCCATTTAGGTTCATTTGGTCTGACTCGCAGTCTCGTGGAGTATAATGCTGAAATCAAATCAATTTCTGAAAGAGAACCTCCAGGGTGGCCAGCCTGTGCTCTATGTACCATCTTCACAATTTCAACTCTGCACCTTCGCGCAAATTCTTCAACTTCATTAATACCCATAGCCATGTAACTAGCCTCAAAAGTTGGCCAATGCCGACGACCTTTGATGCTTTTGCTCGCAAATTTTTGATAATTCAATCAAATTTTAGATTTTGGTTTGAAAATTCCGATAAATTTAATCATTGAATCTTTGAAAACCATAAGACACTCTCTGAATAGATTTCCTCCGCTTGGAAGCGCCCTAGTAGCCAACCAAATGAAGACGAATACAAACCATCCAAAGAAAGCCAGAGAAAGCCAATTATTCAGTGTACCAGTGCCGAAGAATTCGTATAAGTGGAAGTCTGAAACAATTAATACAGCTACTAACACTCCAAGAATCGATTCTCCAGCAATAAATCCTGCACCGATTAAAACTCCTCGATTCTCGACGTCTTTAGCAGCTGCAACTGCCTCTTTTGAGGGAGAGTCAAGTATTTCTCCATCGACTCTAATATGAGCACTTCTAAATACGAAGTATGAGATTACACCTCCAAGCATAATTGGAACAGAAAGGCCTAGTGGTAGATAAATTCCAATGGCTACGCTCATAACTGGCATTTTCAATCTAATAAGGACAATAGCAATCACTACACCAAGAAGAATCATTTGCAAATTCACATCTCCAACAAAGGCACCTTTCACAATCTCTCCTATCAATTCAGCTTGTGGTGCAAGTAACGCCTTGTCACAGTCTCTGAATTCAATTTTAGCCTGCTCAAGACATGCAGTCTGCGTTATTCCAAACGCGTTGTGCAGCAATTTCAACGTTGGGCCAATAACCAGTGCGCCAGTTATAACTCCAATTATCTCTGCTATTTGTTGAATTCTTGGAGTTGCACCGACCATGTGGCCAGTTTTTAGATCCTGCATAACATCACCGGCTATTGCAGCAGATGAAGCAACAATAGAGGCAATTAGAACTGTAGCTAACATCAAGGTTGAAGTATCTAAATTCAAAAGCCCATCACCAATGAGAAGTACCAATACAACGGTGAATAGGAGAGTAGCAATTGTCATGCCAGATACTGGTGAATTAGATGATCCAACTACTCCAGCAATGTATCCAGCTACTGCTGCGAAGAAGAAAGCAGTGACTGCCAAGAATAATCCTCCTGCAAGGGCTAAAATTAATGAGCCAGTTTTACTCCAGTAGAATAGAACTGTAAGGACGACTAAAACTCCACAAAAAATGAAAACTTTATTCATAGGCAAATCTATTTCTGTCCTTAGTAGTTCTTCATCAGACGATGATTTTGTTCTTATCGCTTTAGACATCCCAGTAATGATTGTTTTACGCATTGACCAAAGAGTGTATAATCCACCAAGAACCATTGCACCTACGCCAACATATCTTACTTGTTGACGCCAAATAATATCAAAACTTTCCACTGAACTACCCGCAGAACCCCATCCATTTATCAGTCCATACATTGGTACTAAAATTCCAAAACCTATCATCCCACCTAAAAAGATAAATGATGCGATTCTAATTCCTACAATGAAACCAACGGATAACAGGGCAACAGAAAGATCCATTCCAGCATAAATTCTGGTCCCAAAGAATGATGTAGCAGCCTCAACAGAATGTTTTGTCGCTTCGAAACCCTTCTGGACTATTCCATAAATTGCACCAATTCCTAGTGCGTAAATTATTGCTTGAGCACCTTCACCCCCCTCTTCACCGGCAACTAATACTTCTCGACAAGCTACACCTTCAGGATATGGTAATGCTTCTTCAACAATAAATAGTCTTCTTAAAGCAATAGTAAACATAGTCCCCAAAAGCCCACCCAATAGAGCGATTATTGTGGTTTCAAGTAATTGGATTTCATCCCAAACATTTGGAATCACAAGTAGGGCAGGAACAGTAAAAATAATTCCCGCTGCGAGAGATTCTCCAGCACTAGCCATAGTTTGAACAGCGTTATTTTCTAAAATACTTACATCTTTGAATAAGGAACGAAGAATGATCATTGACATTACTGCTGCTGGAATACTTGCAGATACTGTCATACCAGCATATAGCCCAAGGTATGCGTTTGCTGCCGTCATCAAGATACCGAGTAGTATTCCTACTACAATCACTCTAGTAGTCAGTTCTAACGGTGATTGGGAAGCCGGGATATAGGGCTCACCATGGACTGACATGGACGGGCTAATAATTACTGATTGTTGAAAACATCGCTTAATTATCGGGATAACCACCATCATTATCATAAGTTGATTTATCTTCGAATAGGAAAGGTGGACTCTTTTGGATGAAAATTGGTTTTCTCAGTCAACAGATGAGGTTTTAGCAGATTTAGGCGTTAATCGTTCGGGATTATCGAATAAAGAGGTTCTTCTAAGAAGAGAAAAATATGGTGAAAATAAACTCTCAGACCCAGTTAGTGTTCCTGGTTGGAAGAGGTTTTTATCTCAATATAATGACCCATTGAATTATCTTCTAATCGGTGCTGCTATTGTCGCTTTATTGATACACCCTGAACAACCAGGCGATGCAATATTCATCTTCATGGTACTTACTGCTAATGCATATTTTGGATATTGGCAAGAAGGGCAAGCAGAACAAGCAATGGAATCACTCAAGCAAATGTCGGTTTCTCAATGCGTAGTGGTTAGAAGTGATTCAGACATTGAAATACCAACTATGGAATTAGTTCCTGGTGATGTAGTTAATTTATATGAAGGGCTAAATGTTCCTGCAGATATAAGAATTATAGAGTCATATCAGTGCAAAATTGACGAATCTGCACTCACAGGCGAATCATTGACAATAAGAAAATCTTCAGATGTTTTGGATAAAGACACTTTACTTGCTGATCGAAAGAACATGGCATATATGGGAACATGTGTTTCATCAGGTCGTGCAATAGGAGTTGTAGTTTCTACAGGTATGAGTACTCAACTTGGTAAAATAGCCAGTGACATTGCCGGTTCAGATACCCCTAAAACACCCTTGGAACTTAAACTCGAATCCTTAGGTAAATTCCTTGGTTTTATTGCCCTAGTGGTTGCAGTGCTGCTAGTTTCAATTGAAATGATTATAGCTTTTGGAGATTCTAATGTCGATATTTGGGAAGCTGCTGTAGATCAATTCATCATTGCTATTGCAATTTTTGTTGCTATTGTTCCCGAAGGTTTACCTATTATTTTGGTAATTACATTATCTCTAGGTATGCGTAATATGGCTAAACATAAGGCAATTATTCGAAGAATGAAAGCTGTCGAGACTCTCGGTTCAACTACTGTCATATGTTCAGATAAAACTGGAACATTAACTAAAAATCAAATGACAGCAAGGCAGATATCTACTACCGAAGGCACTTTTCAAATCACAGGGGAAGGTTTCAAACCTAAGGGAGAGATTTTATTTGAAGGTAAACCATTGGGAGATGATGATTTATCTCAACATCAAAATGATTTAGGATTTAGACTTGCAGCAGCCTGTTTGAGTTTATGCCATAATTCATCTATTGTTAAAGTAGATGGGAATTGGGAGGCATTAGGAGATCCAACAGATTCTGCTTGCGCAGTTGCAGGTTGGAAAATAAATGGTGATGTACAAAAGTTCGCTCAGAGGCATAGTAGATTACATGAATTCTTCTTTGATACTAAGAGGAAGCGTATGTCTGTAATTCATGAATATGAGGGAGAAAGATGGGTCTTTTCAAAGGGAGGAGCCGGTGGTTACATCAATTTAGTAGAATGGAAAATCAAGGGCGATGAAATAGTTCCTATCGAAACCTCAGATTTTGATAAAGCTGCTGAAGCAAACAAGGATATGGCTGGTAAGGCTATGAGGATTCTTGCTCTGTGCGCTCGAAGACTTGATGACGACGAAGATATTTACGATTTAGAAAAGATAGAATCTGGATTTATTTTCCTTGGTCTTATTGGAATTATGGACCCACCAAGACCAGAAGTAAAGAGTGCGATAGAAATTTGTCAAAAAGCAGGAATAAAGGTGAAAATGATTACTGGTGACCAACAATTTACTGCTACAGCAATAGGTAAAGAATTAGGAATAACCGATGGCGGTATTCCTGCTGTAAATGGTGGTTCGATTAGCAACTTTACAGATGCTGAAATGGATGAGGCGGCTGCGAATTCAACAATTTTCTCCAGAGTTGCGCCAGATCAAAAAATGCGTATTGTCAGTTCATTGCAGAGTCAGGGAGAAATTGTTGCTATGACTGGAGATGGAGTAAATGATGCCCCAGCATTATCGAGGGCAAATATTGGTATTGCAATGGGTATAGCAGGTACTGATGTTGCTAAAGATGCAGCAGATATGGTTTTACAAGACGATAACTTTGCTAACATTGTTAATGCTGTTGAAGAAGGAAGAAAAATCTACCAAAATATTAGGAATTTCGTTAGATACCAGGTTTCTACAAATGTTGCAGCAGTTGCATTGATAATTATCTCTACGCTGATATTCGGTTGGAATTTACCTTTAACAGCAACTCAAATACTTGTAATTAATATTCTGATGGATGGACCTCCTGCTGTAGCGCTCGGTGTTGAAAAGAAGCATGGAAATGTAATGAATAGACCCCCGCGACCAGTTGATGAGGGTATGCCCAATAAAGGAGATATTTGGCTAATTTTCTACTTAGGTGCTGTTATGGTAGTTGGTACTTTACTGGTGTTTTTCCTTGCTGGCGGTGGAATTGAGACTTGTGAAGGCCTTCCTCTTGCTTCAGATGGCGATTTACCATTCGATAAGGCCGCTTGTGAAGCTGGAACACCCAGTGCAGTTGACGAATGGGAAGACTATTCAGATGAACGTTTTGTTCATGCACAGACCATGACACTTTCAGTTTTCATTATGTATCAATTGTTTAATGTCATGAACTGTCGTTCACAAGAAGAGAGTATATTCTCTTTGGGAGTATTTTCTAACAGAGCAATAAATATAGCATTCTTGGCTTCATTTGCTCTATTGTTGTTCTTTGTACAACTTGCAGATGTTTCTATACCATTTACAGGAATTGAAATCGGTGGGCTCCTATCAACAAAAGTACTTTCCTCAACAGATTGGGTGATAATTATTTCAGTATCATTTTCTGTATTAGTTATTGAAGAATTCAGAAAGTTTATTGTTAATTCTAAGTTATTTGCTATCAAAAAAGTACCTTAGGTTGTGTACATATATATTTGAAGTATGGCTTTGAGCCATACTCATGACTGGATGGTCATCAACCGTTAAATTGGCAGGTTGTGATCCCAATTGGAATGAAAAACTTGCTAAAAGTGTTGATGAAATCAATTGGAGTGATGAAATACAACCAGTTGTGAATAAACTTCGTAATGGCGAAAGATTAGATCTTAATGATGGCATTTTGCTTTACAATCATTTAGATATTTTTGAAGTAGGATTATTGGCAACATGTTCCAAAAAATCGAGATTTGGTAATCAGGTATTTTTCAATTCGAATGTCCACATTAATCAAACAAATGTGTGCGTACTTTCTTGTAAATTTTGTGCATTTAGCAGAACTAAGCGATCTAAAGATGCTTATTCACTTAGCATTGAGCAGTATATTGATGAATTAGAAAAATATTCTTCAGTAGTTGACGAAGTTCATTCTGTCGGTGGCCTTCACCCAGACTGGGATGTAGATTTTTACTGCACATTATTTTCTACTGTAAAGGATAGATTTCCTCATATCTCTATAAAGGCATTAACAGCAGTAGAAATAAAACATCTTTCTAAAGTATCAAAAATTACTATTGAAGAAGTATTCGATAAATTGATTGATTCGGGTCTTGACTCTCTGCCTGGCGGTGGTGCTGAGATTCTTAATGATGAAATAAGAGATAAAATTTGCTATGGCAAAGAAACTTCTAGTGAGTACATAGAAATTCATAGAGCAGCCCATAAATCAGGTATTCCCTCTAATTGTACAATGTTGTTTGGAACTATTGAAACATTGGAAGATAGACTAGAACATATGTTTCAAATTAGAAGTTTGGCCGATGAAACTTCAATGATTCAATGCTTTGTTCCTTATCCATTTTTACCCGATTCTACAAGACTTCCAGAGGCACAATTAGCAACCTCAAATGAGATATTAAGGACAATTGCCATTTCTAGGCTGATACTAGATAATGTGCCACATATCAAGGCTTACAGGATGAATATCGGTGACAACCTTGCAGAATTAGCGCTAAATTTTGGTGCTGATGATGTAGATGGTACAGTCGGCAGAGAATCAATAATGCACCTCGCTGGAGCAACATCAAGACTTGATTATGATAAATACCAACTAGGTAAATTAATCGCTGATGCAGGATACATTCCAATTATACGAGATACTAAATATGAAAATTTTTCACAGTATGTCATTAAACCACCTAAAAAAGTTAAGAGACTGAAGATGGCTACATAGGAGAGATTTGATGGTTGTACAAAATAGTAAAAAATTATTTTCTTTCAATGAGAACTGGAAGTATACTATTGGTAGGGTTAATTTCTTGAATTGTGATCCTTTATTTCATTCATTAGAAGCTCCTTGGAAAATACTTTCTGCCCCACCTTCATGGTTAACAGGTCATTTGTTGCGCAAGGATTGCGTAATTGCCCCTATTCCTGCTGCTGATTATGCAAAACATAGCGATGAATTAATCCTCATACCTGAACTTGGAATTTGCTCAAAAGGAGAAGTTGGGAGTGTTATTCTGTTCGGTGACTGTTCAATGGAGAATATGTCATCCATTGCTTTACCTTCTGATTCTTCATCCTCTGTAGCTCTATTGAAGTATATTCTTAAAACTAGAAACTTGAATCCTGATTTATCAACCATGGCGCCTGAAATCGATGAAATGTTGGATAGTTGTGACGGCGCCCTATTAATAGGAGATCGAGCCCTTGATTTTGCAAGAGATAATCCTAGTATGGTTAGAATGGATTTAGGTTCGGCTTGGCTTGAAGTAACTGGTAAGCCAATGGTGTTTGGTGTTTTTGCTGCTCGTAAAGACACAGATTTATCTGAAATAAAATCTGCACAGCAAGTATTACTTGATTGTTTAGAATTATTTGAATCTAGTAAAATGTGCAGGGATTCAGTTATTTCTGACGGTGTTGAAAAATCAGGGCTATCTAGTGAAAGGTTAGAGGCATATTTTGGAGAAGTTTTCAATCGTTTAGATGATGTCCACATTGAAGGTCTTAATCAGTTTTTGATTCATGGATGTAATATGCCCAATGGTGCTGAATTCGTTTTCTAGTCCAACTCCCATGAAATTTCATCGTCATTAATTTCCTTCGATACTTTTCTTACTTTTCGTGTCTTGATATCCTTCTTCACTGCCCTTACATTTAGTGCCTTATTAGGCGC
>CENX01213766.1_pt1 | contig 23252 bp, 26 predicted proteins | sample 361321 | NCBI WGS metagenome assembly CENX01 (sample SAMEA2619678, study PRJEB7988) | marine metagenome | isolation source: saline water (ENVO:00002010), including | reverse complement strand
ATATAGTTCATTTGACTTTTTGGCAGACGAATGTCCTGCATAAGTTCTTATCAGCCACGGTTTATCCATTGTTTTTCAACGTTTTTTTTTCGTTTTAATAAATCCTTTTATTTAAAATGTATATACTAATCTATTTAAAATGGCTATAAACCTAGAAAAAAGAAACATTAGTTTTATATATTTACATCACAGGAGAGCCTATTTATGACCACTGAAGAAAAAGATATTTATGCAATTGGTGAGATACCACCACTAGGTTACATGCCTAAAAAAATGCATGCATGGGTGATTAGAAGAGATCGTCACGGAAATCCAATGCAGTCATTTAAAGAAGAGGAATTCGATATTCCTGAGGTTGGTTCGAACGATGTACTTATTTTTGTTATGGCCGCTGGTGTGAACTATAACGGAGTATGGGCAGGTCTCGGTAAGCCAGTTTCAACTCTCGATATGACAAAAAAAGATTATCATATTGCAGGTTCCGATTGTTCAGGAATAGTATGGAAAGTTGGTTCAGACGTTAAGAAATGGAAAGTAGGCGATGAAGTTATAATACATGGAATGCAATGGGATCATGAGGATGCTGAAGTTAACGGTGGTGAACCTATGATATCTAAAACAAATAAAGTATTTGGCTATGAAACTGCAGATGGAACATTTGCGCAATTCACAACCGTACAAGCCCATCAAGTACTACGAAAGCCTCCGAATTTATCTTGGGAAGAGAGTGGCTGTTACATGCTTACACTTGCTACTGCCTACAGAATGCTTTTTGGTCATGCTCCAAATGAATTAAAACCTGGAGACTTCGTTTTGATATGGGGTGCATCGGGTGGCTTAGGAAGTATGGCTGTTCAACTTGCAAAAATTGTTGGCGCTAAACCAATTGGAATTGTCTCAGATAACTCAAAAATTGACTATGTAAAAAATCTCGGTGCTGTTGGCGTCTTAAATAGAAAAGACTTTAACTGTTGGGGTGAACATCCAGACATTGATGATGCTGAAACATATAGTAATTACATGAAAGAAGTCAGAAAATTTGGAAAAGCGCTTTGGGAATTTACTGGAAAAGGGAATAACGTTGATATGGTATTTGAACATCCAGGTGAAACCACTGTTCCTGTATCGTGCTTTGTTGTTAAACCTGGCGGCATGGTAGTTATTTGTGCCGGAACCACAGGTTATAATCTTACATTAGACGCAAGATACCTTTGGATGCAAAGTAAAAGACTTCAAGGTTCACACTTTGGTAACTCTAAGCAGGCAAGTGCAGCAAACGAACTTGTGATTGATGGAACTTTAGATCCTTGTATGTCAGAACTCTTTGCTTGGGACAATATTCCAGATGCGCATGAAAAAATGCTTAATAATGAGCATAAAGGTGGAAATATGGCTGTTCTTGTAGGTGCTGCAAAGGAAGGTCAAAAATCATTAAATTAGAAAGTTTGTTATGCATGAATTAATTTCCAAATGTCAAAAGTCTCTTATCACTGTAGATAAATACTACGATGCTGCCTTGCAACACGTGAGAGGTGAATTGATTGTTAATGGAAAGCTATCACGTGATAATTTAGATAGAGAGCAACATGCTGCGCATGGACTGTCTTGGGTTGCTGCTTATAGAGCTACTCTAAAAGAAATGGTTAATTGGGCATCTGATCTTGAGAGAAATGGGCTTTTTAATAAGACTGAGCAGTTAATGTTGCAAATTATTTTTTCAGAATATTGTGCCCAGATTAAATCAGGTATTCCAATGTCACAACTTGAGTACGTTCGTCCTCAAGATCTAGGATTAAAAAATGGCTTATTTCAAGAAAATGGAACTGAAGAGTTTAATGACCTAATTTTAAACGGAAACGGAACAATAGACCGAATGCAGCTTGCTGAACTTTTAAAAGAAGGTTTTTCTAGCAGAAACTTTGGAAATAGTGGCTTAGATGAAACAACATCAATTATTCAGGAGCAATTTAGAAAATTTGTAGAGGATGATGTCACACCCAATGCTCATGAATGGCACTTGAAAGATAACCTAATTCCAATATCTGTAATTGAAAAAATGTCTGAACTTGGTGTTTTTGGTCTAACAATTCCTGAAGAATATGGTGGTCTTGGGATGACAAGATTTGTTGACTGCGTAGTCACCGAGGAACTTGCAAGAGGTTATATTGGAATTGGTTCACTTGGTACTCGTGGGGATATAGCTGCAGAACTGTTAATTACAGGTGGCACAGAAGAACAAAAAAATAAATATCTTCCAAAAATTGCTTCTGGTGAAATACTTCCATGTGCTGTTCTTACTGAACCACATTCGGGGTCAGATATGGGATCGTTCAAAACTAGAGCTGTAGAAAACGGCGAGCACTATACAATCACTGGAAATAAAACATGGGTCACTCATGGCGCTAGAAGTGACGTCATGATGTTGCTTGCCCGTACAAACCCAGATGAAAAGGGATATAAAGGACTATCAATGTTTCTTGCTGAAAAGCAAAGAGGTGACGATGATAACATGTTTCCTGATGAGGGAATTAGCGGTGGTGAGATAGAAGTACTGGGTTACAGGGGTATGAAAGAATATGAGATGGCTTTCGATGGCTTTAAAGTTAAAAAACAAAATCTTCTAGGTGAAAAAGAAGGTAACGGATTTAAACAAATGATGGAAACGTTTGAAGCCGCACGTATCCAAACAGCTGCGAGAGCGTTGGGTGTTGCTCAGTCAGCTTTTGAAACAGCAATGCAATATGCAATTGACAGAACAGATACAAACGGTGGTTCACTATACGATAAGCCAAGAAATGCATCTAAAATTGTTTCTATGGCAACAGAAATAATGGCTGCAAGACAGTTAACTTACTACGCAGCTAGAGAAAAAGATAAAGGACACCGTTGTGATTTAGAGGCAGGAATGGCAAAAATGTTAGCGGCAAGAGTTGCTTGGGCATGTGCAGATAATGGAGTTCAAATTCATGGTGGAAACGGCTTTGCTCTTGAATATCCAATTAGCAGAATATTATGTGACTCGAGAATTCTAAATATATTTGAAGGTACAGCTGAAATACAGGCAGATATTGTAACACGTAGATTAGTATCTACAAATCCAGCTTAATTCAATATGCCAGGTTTTTTATATTATTTATTAATTCCAATATCACTGCTTGCAGTTTTAGCTGTCCTAGGCACTGGTCTATATGCAATGTTTAAAGGTGGAGATTTTAATAGAAAATATTCAAATAAACTTATGAGACTAAGAATTACTCTACAGTTTATCGCAATTGTAATCATTATGAGTGCTCTTTACTTTTCTACCAATAATTAATGGTCAAATTAAATAAAATTTATACCAGGGCTGGTGATAAAGGCAAAACAGGCTTGGTTAATGGTAAAAGAGTCTCGAAGGATAACATTAGAATTAAAGCATATGGCACAGTTGATGAGCTTAATTCAATATTAGGTGTTCTTAATATCCAAGCCAAGGCAGCTTTAAAAAAAATTATATCAGAAATACAAAACGATTTATTTGATTTAGGTGCTGATCTAGCAACACCGATACAGCAAAGGCCAAAATATAAGCCACTACGTATAACTAAAAATCAAGTTTTAAGAATAGAAAAAACAATAGATAAATATAATTCTAAGCTTACCCCCCTTAATTCATTTATTCTTCCTGGCGGCACAATTACTGCGGCATTTTTACACAACGCAAGAACTGTTACTCGAAGAGCAGAAACTCAGATGGTTTCTTTAGCTAAAAATGAAAAAGTAAATGAAGAAGCTATTAAATACATCAATCGCTTGTCAGATTTATTCTTTGTATTATCTAGAGTTGAAAACAAGAATGGAAAAAAAGATATACTTTGGAAACCAGGTAAGAATGTATAAAAATATGTTTACTCAACTAAAAAAAAATTATAACACTTAAATCATGAAAATTTTAGTCCCTGTAAAACGAGTTATTGATCCTTACGTGAACATTAGAGTAAAGTCTGACCAGACAGGCGTTGAAACCGAAAATGTTAAAATGTCAATGAATCCATTCTGCGAAATAGCAGTTGAAGAAGCAATCAGAATAAAAGAAGCAGGGAAAGCAGAAGAAATAATTGCAGTTTCTATTGGCAACCAATCATGTCAGGAAACGATACGAACTGCATTAGCTATGGGAGCAGATCGTGGTATTCATGTTTTAACTGAGGAAAGAGTTGAGCCCATCTCAATAGCAAAGATTTTAGCAAAGATTTGTGAGAGTGAATCTCCAGGCCTTATAATTTCAGGAAAACAGGCAATTGATGGAGATAACAATCAAACAGGCCAAATGCTGGCTGCGCTAACTGATATGCCTCAAGGAACTTTTGCCTCCAAAATTGAAATCGATGGTGAAAAAGTGAAAGTCACCAGAGAAATCGATGGTGGCTTACAAACCGTAAACTTAAATATGCCTGCAATTATTACAACCGATTTAAGATTAAATGAGCCAAGATATGCATCATTACCTAATATCATGAAGGCTAAGAAAAAGCCCATTGATCAAAAATCTCCTGAAGATTTTGGTATCAACGTTTCGCCAAGAGTTAATATTTTAAAAGTTATTGAACCTCCAAAAAGACAAGCGGGGATAAAAGTTGAAAGTATAGAAGAACTTGTAGAAAAACTAAAAAATGAGGCAGGGGTAATATGACAACACTATTTTATATAGAACATAATAATGGCAATATTAGTGATCAAAGCTTAAAAGCAATCACTGCAACTACGAATATAGAAGGTGATGTTCATGGATTAATCGTTGGCTCAAATATCAGTGATGCAGTCACTCAGGCTTCAAAAATTAATGGTCTTAACAAACTATTGCATGTTGATGATGAAGCTTTTGACAATGTTCTCGCAGAGAAACTTACTCAAGTGATGTTAAATGTTGCAAATGATTATGACTACTTCTTGGCAGCAGCTACAACGACAGGTAAAAATGTTATGCCAAGACTCGCAGCTAAACTTGATGTGTCACAAATATCTGAGATTGTTTCTGTGGAAAGCGCAGATACATTTATTAGAACAATTTATGCTGGAAATGCTATTGCAACAGTTCAAACAACAGATGCCAAAAAAGTTCTAACTGTTAGGCCAACTGCTTTCAAAGCCGCGACAACTGATTCTGCAGAATGCGAAGTGGTTAATATAACCGCTGAAAATATTCCGTCGATTTCTGAATTTATTGGGGAAGAATTAACAAAATCTGACCGACCAGAACTAACTTCTGCTAAGACAATTATTTCCGGTGGAAGAGGCATGCAAAATGGAGAAAATTTCGAGCTTCTTGATAAGGTTGCTGAAAAACTTGGTGCAGCTGTAGGTGCTTCCCGTGCTGCTGTAGATGCAGGCTTTGTTCCTAATGATTATCAGGTTGGACAAACAGGTAAAGTGGTTGCTCCCGAACTTTATATTGCTGTTGGGATATCTGGAGCAATCCAACATTTAGCTGGGATGAAGGACTCTAAAGTTATCGTTGCTATCAATAAAGATGAAGAGGCTCCTATATTTGACGTTGCTGATTATGGATTAGTCGCTGATCTATTCCAAGTGCTACCTGAATTAGAACAAGCTTTATAAATTCAATTTAAGTTGCTGTTTACAAAATCTTTAAAATAAATGCTGTCCCATTCAGCTGGACCAATCAATTTTGCTATTTGTTTACCTTCCTGATTAATAAATAACGAAAATGGAAGCCCAGCTGCGCGTACTTCTCTAGGAATATTATTTTTGTCATCAAAAAATAAATCAATGTTAGATATTTTATAATCTACAAAAAAATTAGCTGAATTTTTTTTGGGTCCTCGGTCGATGCTGATTGCAAGAATGTGAAAATCTTCTTTATTATATTGTTTTTGAAGTCTATCTAACGAAGGCATCTCTTCTTTACAAGGCTCACACCAAGTTGCCCATAAGTTAATCAAAAGTAGTTTTCCCGCAAAATCAGAAAGTTTTAGGTCTTTACTATTAATATCTTGAAATTTACTGCCAAAACCAGGTTTTTCCTCAATAATCAAATTATTAGCCATTGAACTTGCAATATATAAACTATTGCAAAAGATAAGGATTGTGGCATATACCATCAAAATTATTAATCTGCTAAATATAAATGACATAGTAATTTGAGGAATAAATAATTTTAATAAAATGTCCATAAAAAAAAATAAATTAAGAAATAGATTCAGTAGGGAAGCTAGTCAGTCCTTTATTAATATAAATTCATCTTTAGAAAATGATAAGTTTTTATTTAACGAAGATATTGAAGCATCAATCGCGCATGCAACGATGCTCTCTTCACAAAAAATTATTTCTAATAAAGATGCAAAAAATATTATCTCTGGTCTAAAAAAAATTAAATCAGAGATTAAAAATAAAAAGTTTGTATTTGATGATAATCTAGAAGATATTCACATGAATATTGAACATAGATTAGCTGAACTTATCGGACAAGCTGCGGAAAGATTGCATACCGGAAGGTCGCGTAACGATCAAGTTGTTACAGATTTAAAATTATGGATGAAAAAAGATAATAGATTAATTTCAAAAAAAATAAAAAAATTAAAGTTATCTTTAATACAAGTAGCAAATAAAAACATTTCAATACTGTTTCCTGGGCTAACACACCTACAAACTGCGCAACCAATATCTGCAGGACACTTTTTTATGGCATATTATGAAATGTTTAATAGAGATACAATACGCTACAGCGATGCATTTAAAAGAATAAACGAAAACCCTCTAGGGGCCGGCGCTTTGGCAGGAACCAATTTTCCAATTAACCGAAATAAAACAACGAAAATGCTTGGTTTTAAAAGACCAACGAGAAATTCGATTGACACAGTTTCTGATCGAGACTTTGTTGTTGATTTCTTATCAAGTTCATCATTATTAGCTGTTCACTTATCTAGGTTGGCGGAAGAAATAGCCTTTTATTGCTCTGATTTAGTAAATTTCTTTAAAATTGGAGATCAATTAATGTCTAGCTCGTCAATCATGCCACAAAAAAAGAACCCTGATGGCGCTGAATTAATTAGGGCAAAAGCATCTTTAATACAGGGTAATTTGTCTTCAATGCTAAGCCTTTTAAAGTCACTTCCGTTAACATACAGTAAGGATCTTCAAGAAGATAAAGTGCTCGTTACGTCATCTAGCAAAAATATTCACCTCTGTCTTGATTGCATGTATGAATTAATCTCGTCAATTCAAATTAATAAATCCATTGCTGAACAAAAATTGAAATTTTCCTATGCAAATGCAACTGAGTTAGCAGATTGGTTAGTACTTAATCTTGGATATTCATTCAGAAAAGCTCATAATTTGACGGCCCAGATCGTTAATTTTGCAGAAAAAAAGAATATAAATTTGAACAAAATTTCTATGAAAGACTTTAAGAAGTTTGATAAAAATATAGACAAATCAGTTTATGAAACATTAGATTTAAAAAATAGTATTAATAATAAAAAAAGTTATGGTGGAACCGCTATATCTGAGATAAGAAAAATGATTAGCCTTGCTAGAAATGAATTAAAAAATGAAAAATATTAGTATTATAATTATATGTTTATGTATTATTGGGTGTGGGAAAAAGGGCTCTCTCGAGTATACACCATCTGAAGCTAAGAGCAGTTATAACATAGAAATTTACCAAGCTTAAATGTCTTTTCTGAAATACGAAAATAATATCCTAAAATTTGAGGATGTGGCAATTAGTGAAATAGCGAAAGGCAGAACTACGCCATTTTACTGCTATAGTCAAAATACTTTAATAGATAATTTCAAAAATTTTGCTAACTCAGTTGCATCTTTCGATAGCACTGTATGTTTTTCGTTAAAGTCAAATTCAAATTTAACATTATTAAAAACTCTTGAGAAACTTGGCGCTGGAGCAGATGTTGTCTCTGAATGGGAAATGAGAAAAGCATTGAAAGCCGGTATAAGTGCAAAAAATATAGTTTTTTCAGGAATTGGCAAAACAGACAAAGACATTCAATTTGCTATTAATAACGATTGTTTTCAAATTAATGTTGAATCAATTGATGAATTAAATCGCATAAATGAAATAGCAGCAAGCATTGGTAAGGTTCAGAAAATTGGTATTAGAATTAATCCTGACATTAAGGCTGATACTCATAAAAAAATTAGCACAGGCAGTCTGGAAGATAAATTCGGGGTAGGCATTGAGGATACTCATAAAATTTTTCAGAATAGAGCAAATTATTCAAGTTTGAAAATATCGTCAATTGCATTTCATATTGGCAGCAATATTAAGGAGCTAAAGCCTTTTGAAAATACTTTTAGTCTTATTGGGGATTTAGCAAAGAAAATAAATAGTGAGACATCAATAATTGATACAATTGATGTGGGTGGCGGGCTCAGTCCACAAAAAAGAAATTTTACATTTGAAGACTATGCAAAATTAATACACAAATATTTTGACTTAGACGGTATCAAATTTATTTTTGAACCAGGAAGACTAATATCTGCTGATACAGGAATATTGGTTTCGAAAGTACTTTATATAAAAAATATTACTGGTAAGAAATTTATAATCATAGATGCGGGTATGAATGATATGATTAGGCCAGCCTTATATGACGCAAATCATGAAGTATTACCAGAAATTAACAATGATGAATTTGAGGAAATAAATACAGATATTGTAGGCCCAATATGTGAAAGCTCTGATGTATTTATGAACATAAAAAAATTTAATAAGATTAAAATTGGTGAATATGTTGTTTTAAAAGATGTGGGAGCATATGGATCAACAATGAGCTCCAATTATAATGCACGTCCACTCATTGAGGAGTTATTAATAAGTGGATCAGAAATAAAAACAATTAGAAAACGGCAAACGTTTGAGGACTTTATTAGTAACGAAGTTTAAGAAGAAAATAAGCTTCCTATTATATTCACTATAGTTTCAATAAGATTATTTAATTCCTTACTAAATTCTAAAGCATTTATATTTGAGTTCCTTATTATCATTTCAATAGCTATAAAGATCACAGGTATTAGCAGCACTAAGAATGGAAGTGGAATATTTTTCTTCTTCTCATAAACTACTGGTAAATTTTGGTCTTTAGCATGGTCGCGTTGTATATTAGACTTACTTATTTGCTCAATTTCTAATTTTTTGTCGTTTTCGTAATTATTATTTTCATAAAACCAAGAGTAATTACACCTTGTGCATTTCACTTGCCTTCCAGATCCTATGTCTTCGGTACTCACTAAGTATTTTGCTGAACAAGAAGGACATGAAATTATCATAATCTTATAAAGTTTTATTTGTTGTAAATTTAATTAGTAAATTAGTGTAACGTATTTAAAATGATTAATGAAATAAAATTACATTACTATCATTTTTCGCTTTTATTAATTGTAATTATTGTACTTCTTCACTTTAATTACTTTCTTTTGAAAATAAAAAAATACGAATTTCTACTTATTGAAGAGAATATCGTTGAAGGAATTGTAGTTTTAACTGGTGATAAATACAGAATATCGGAGGGATTGTCATTACTTGAAAAGAAAATCGGAAATAAGCTTTTAATCTCAGGAGTTAATAGCAAGATACCTCTTAATGTAATAAAAAACGAATTTCCAAAATACGACGAGCTTTTTAATTGTTGTATCGAATTTGATAATACTTCAAGTAATACCTTTGAAAATATAAGAGAGGTTTATGTTTGGAAATTAAATAATGACATTAATACTATTTTAATTGTTTCGTCAGATTATCATCTTCCAAGAGTTGAGCTTGAATCAAATAGACTTCTTTTAAAAGAAGAGACTCACTATTATGGAGTGGAATATAAGAGTCAAAAAATAAATATTCGTATGAAGAAATTGATTGTAGAGTATATAAAATATTTAAGAACTAAAATAAGTTTAAGTATAGGATTATACTAATGATATATATTAGATCGCTGTTGGCAAATCTTTCATTTTATATTGTTCTGCTAATCTGTATTTTCTTTGCGCCCATACTTTTTTTTCTTCCAAAAATACATATGCTTGGAATAATTCGTTTCCAGTCTACCCATACAAAATTTAGCTTGAAACACTTTGCAAATCTTGAGGTAGAATACCGAGGATTGGAAAATATTCCTGAAACTAGAAAATATTTAATAGCTGCAAAACATCAATCGCTTGCAGAAGCAATCTTTTTAAATGAAGCAATTGAAACTCCATCAATTATTGCAAAGAAACAATTACTATTTATACCCATTGTTGGACTTTGTTTTAAAAAGGCTAATTTTATTTACGTTGATCGGAGAAAAGGTGAAACAAATATTCAAGCAATGGTAAATTCCGCAAAAAGAAGCATGGAAACAGACCCACGCCCCTTACTTATTTTCCCTGAAGGTACTAGGACTCCTATAGGTGAACGTCGACCATATAAGTATGGTGTAACTGCATTATATGATGGGCTTCAGATTCCATGTCTTCCTGTTGCTATAAACTGTGGCTACTTTTGGTCACGTCGACAATTTTTGAGGTATCCAGGAAAAATGGTTATTGAATTTTTAGAACCAATTGAGGCAGGATTAGATAAAAATCAGTTTGCAAAGAGATTATATAATTCAATTGAGGAACAATCAGATAAATTACTTATTGAAGCAAAAAATAATTATCCAAAATGAAATTTATTTCATTTAACAAAATAATTTTATTAGTGATTTTAATTTTAGCTTTATATTCCTTGTATTGGTTATTTATTTCATTTCAGCTAAAAACACAGCTTGTGAGTAACCTTAATAAATACAACGTTTCATACAAATCCCTTAAAGTTACTGGTTATCCTTATAGATTGACAGCTCTAATAGAAAGTCCAAATTTAGTATCCCTACGAGGACTATCGATAATTAAGTTAGATGATGTAAATATAAATATGAATCCTATCGATGTCAGTAAGCTTATGATTAGTACAAATCGTCTTATGGGCTCAGAAAAAAATAACGATTCTTTTAATTTTTTAATAAATAAAATTCAACTTAGATTATCAATGGCTGACGACCAATTAAATGAAATTTACTCAATAGCAAACAACATGAACCTTAGAATTAAAGAATATAACATTCAAAATATAAATAAAATAATTTTTAAAATTAGTAGAGTAACCGATGAAGAGTTTAAAATATTTCTAACAGCTGTAACTTCTAGTGTTTTAGATTCCTTCAATGGAGATGTTAGAGTAATATTGGAAGGAAACTTAACTAATTCTAATCAAAGTTTAAATGGTAGTCTTCAACTTGATGTGATTGACGAAAGCTCCAATAATAACTTGTTTAGTACACCAATCATAGTTAACAATGGAATTGTATCTCTGTTATTTATTCCTTTAGTTGACTTGAGAGATTTATTTTCTTTTTGATCTGCCAAAATCTGCGTCTGTTGTATCTTGACCAGCTTTAATTATTTTTTCTCTTACTTTTTTAGTTTTAGAAAATAATTTATATAAACTCTCGCCATCATTCCATCTTATAGCTTTTTGCAATACACTCAGATCCTCAGAAAACCTACCAATCATTTCCAAAACTGCATCTTTATTGCTCAAAAAAACATCTCTCCACATAGTTGGATCAGATGAAGCAATTCTTGTAAAATCTCTAAATCCACTAGCACTGTACTTGATAACGTCTGATCTTGTAATATTTTCGAGATCAGCTGCTGTAGACACAATGTTATAAGCAATTAAGTGAGGCAGATGTGATGTAATCGCCATTACCCTATCATGTCTTGACGGGGTCATGATTTCAACTTTACTACCCAGCTTTTTCCAAAATATTTTGATTATATTTATATCTTTCGATGTATTGTTTTTAAGGGGTGTTATTATACACCATCTATTCTCGAACAGCTCTGCAAAACCTGCTGAGGGGCCACTCTTTTCAGTTCCAGCAATCGGGTGTGCAGGTACGAAGTTGATTTTATTCTGAGTAAACTTCTCAACAGATGCAATTGCAGACTCTTTAGCAGAGCCAACATCTGATACAATGGTTTTTCCTGAGAGATAAGGTGATATTTTTTTAAATATACTTTTATAACTATTTAAATGTGTACAAATTATAACTAAATCAGAATCTTTTACACAATTACCAATATTATTTTCAATCTTATCCGTTATCTTTAATTTTTTAGCAGCATTTCTCGTTTTAAGACTTCTAGAATAACCTGAAGTAACTTGGGCTAAGTTCTTCCTCTTTATTGCAAGCGCTATAGACGAACCTATTAAGCCAAGACCGATAATACTGACTTTTCTAAATAATCTTTTATTTTTTACCATTAAAAAACTCTTTCATAGATTTTATGAACTTTTTATTTTCTTTAGAGGTTCCAATTGATACTCTTATATATTGAGGTAAATTATATTTATCCATTAATCTGACAATTACAGATTTTGATAACAGAAATCGATTGAGTATTTTTACTGATTTGCCAATATTTAATAATAAAAAATTAGCCCTACTATCACAAACTTGAATTGGAAGTTTACTCAGCTCATTATTCATTTTTCTAAGCCAAAATTTATTATGATTAATAGAATTTTTAATATATTTCTTATCTTTTAATGCTTCAACACCTGCGGTTTGGGCTATTTGATTTATGTTAAACGGCCCCCTAACTTTGTTCATCAATTGTATTATATCATTATGAGCATAACACCATCCCAATCTCAGTGATGCAAGACCAAAAATTTTAGAAAAAGTTCTGGTAACAATAATATTTTTATGTCTTTTTGCAAAATCAATACCATTTGAATAATCTTTATCAGTAACATACTCAGAGTAAGCCGCGTCAATAATTATAATTATTTTTTTTGGAACTTTATTGATCAGTAATTTCAACTCCTGTTTTGATAAATAGAAACCAGTAGGATTGTTTGGTTGAGCTATAAAAATTATTTTTGTTTTTTTCGAGATATTTTTTAAAATATTTTCTACATCAAAACGTAAATTATTTGTTCTTGACTGTTTTACAACACCACCACTAATTTTAGAATATATTTCAAACATTAAAAAACTATGTTTGGGAATAATTACTTCATCTCCCTTATTTAGAAAAAGTTGACAAGCTATGCCTAATATCTCATCAGATCCGTTACCAATAAATAAGTTATTAATATTTAATTTTGATTTTTTAGATAAAGTAGTTTTTAACTGAATACTGTTGCCATCGGGATATTTATGGGTTTGTGACTTTGCTATTGAAATAGCTTTCTGCACTCGCACGCTGGGGCCAAAAGGAGACTCATTTGATGAAAGCTTAGTAACATTTTTTTTACCTGGTATTGATGAAATGCCACCTTCATAAAGCTTTATATTTTTTAGTTTTTTCATGTTTTAACTGGCTATAAATATGTGAATATTCTTAATTTTGAAAGAAAATCTTTGAAATAAATAAATCTTCTAATTTGACAATATCATCAAGAATATATAATACCTTAATTGCGCCGATTTGAGCACAGCTTGCGGGCGCAATAAAAATGCAGCTAAAGAGGTAGTTGAAACCGCCAAACTTAGTTGTGAGGCGGTTTTTTTTTGGAAAAATTATATGAGTGAAAATAAAATTGTTACGTTAGCAGTAGATGCACCACTAATTTTAGACGGGGGTGCTGCTTTATCGAAATTTAAAACTGCGTACACCACTTATGGCACTCTAAACGAAAAAAAAAATAACGCAATTTTAGTCTGTCATGCTTTAACAGGTGATCAATTCGTTGCCAGTGATCATCCTATTACAAAAAAGAGCGGTTGGTGGTCAATGGTTGTAGGACCAAATAAATCAATCGATACAAATAAATTTTTTGTAATTTGCCCTAATGTTATTGGTGGTTGTATGGGATCTACAGGACCTAAAGAAATTAATCCAGAAAGCAAAAAAGAGTTTGCTACAGATTTTCCTGTAGTGACTATTGCGGATATGGTTAGAGCGCAAAAATTATTAATAGATTATTTAAAAATAGAAAAAATATTTTGTGTCACAGGTGGATCAATGGGTGGTATGTTGGTACTAGAATGGCTCTCTAAATTTCCAGAAATGGTACACTCAGCTATTCCAATCGCAACAGCAACAAATCACTCTGCACAAAATATTGCGTTAAATGAGTTAGCAAGACAATCTATTATGGCTGATCCTAATTGGCAATCAGGTAATTATTATCATACTGATAAAAAACCGCTAAAAGGACTTTCAGTAGCAAGAATGGCCGCACATATTTCCTATTTATCAAAAGAAGCTTTACAGAGTAAGTTTGGAAGAAATCTTCAAGACAAAAATAGTCTAGACTATTCTTTTGATGCTGACTTTCAAATAGAGAGCTACTTGAGACACCAGGGATTTACCTTTGTTGATCGTTTTGATGCTAACAGTTACTTATATATAACCAGAGCAATGGATTATTTTGATGTTTCTTCTAATCACAATGGTTCTCTAGTTGAAGCGTTTAAAAATACTAAGTCTAAAATCCTTTGCGTATCATTTACAAGTGATTGGTTATATCCAACTTCTGAAAATAAAAAAATTGTGAAAGTCTTTAATTCCCTCGGTCTTAACGTAAGTTTCATTGAAATTGAAACTGATGGTGGTCATGACTCTTTTTTATTAGAAGAACCAAAATTTTTTGAAGCAATTAAAGGATTTGTTAATTCAACATATGAAAATTTATGAGTCTAATTAATGAAAAAAAAGATTTTGGTATAATAGCTAATCTTATTCCAAGTAATGCATCTGTAATCGATGTGGGTTGTAATGATGGTTCCTTATTAGAGTATTTAAAGAAACACAAAAACATAGATGGTCGAGGTATGGAAATTGATCAAAAAAAAGTTCAACTTTGTTTAGCTAAAGGAATTTCAGTTATCGAAGGAGATGCTGATAAAGACTTGTATGATTACCCTGACAAAATATTTGATTATTCAATTCTTACTTATACATTACAGGCAACTAAAAGTCCTAAAACTGTAATGCAGCAGCTAGTAAGAATATCAAAAAAAGCAATAATATCGTTTCCCAACTTTGGACATTGGAAAATCGGCGCTAGTTTACTATTAAACAGAAAGATGCCTGTAAGTGAAAAATTAAGCTACTCATGGCATGAAACCCCTAATCTTCACTTTTGTACAATTAACGATTTTATTGATTTATGCGATGAAATAAATATTACTATTGAGAAAAGTGGAAACCTGTCTAATAAAAATCTTGATAAGTTTCATGGAAAAAATTTTATAGATAGCTATTTTAACGAAGTAGGTCTTTTTTTGGTTTCTAAGGATTGATTAATGGCAGAAATACTTATTATAAAATGCTTAAATGATAATTACGCATATATTTATTTAAATGATAAGAAAGAAGCATTTGTAGTTGATCCATCTGAGGCAAGTCCTGTTATTGATACGTTAGAAAAAAATGATCTACAGCTGAAGTATATATTAAACACTCACCACCATTTTGATCACATTGGTGGAAACTTTGAACTTAAAGAAAAATATAACTGTAAAATAGTTGGTAGTAAAAAAGATAGAGACAGGATTCCAGGTATTGATATAGAAATTTCTGATGGTGATTATTGGAGTTTCAAAGAGCATACGGCTCAAATAATTGAAATTCCTGGACACACATCAGGTCATATTGCCTTTTTTTTTAAATCTCTCAATGCTGTTTTTACTGGTGATACTCTATTTTCTCTAGGGTGTGGCAGACTTTTTGAGGGAACGCCTACTATGATGTGGAATTCTCTAAAAAAATTACGTGCCCTTCCTGATCAAACAAAAATTTATTGTGGCCATGAATACACATTAAGTAATGGAAAATTTATAAATTCAATTTATCCATCTGAGGATATGAGATTAAAAATTGAAAGTTTGGTTGAACTCAATAAAAAGAACTTACCTTCAATACCATCAACAATTGCTGATGAAAAGAAAATGAATATATTCCTTAAAGCTGATGATATCAGTCTAATTAAAAAACTTGGTCTTCAAGGTAAAAGTCCAGAAGAAGTATTTGGTTATATAAGAGAGCTCAAAGATAACTTTTAAGCGAAATACTGTCCACCGTTAGCTGATATCGTTGAACCAGTTATAAAACCCGCTTCATCACTTGCAAGAAATGTAACAATACGTGAAACTTCGTCAACTGTTCCAAGTCGACCAACAGGAATTTTACTTATCAGACTTTTCATGAAGTCTTCAGAGGCATCAGCTAATATTTCAGTATCAATGTAACCAGGAGCGACTGCATTTACAGTAATGTTTTTTCTAGCAGTTTCTTGAGCTAGTGCTTTGGTAAAACCTAATAATCCAGCTTTTGCTGCACTGTAATTAATTAGCCCCATCTCACCTTTCTGGCCATTAATTGAGGAAATACTTATTATTCTACCAAAGGATTTTTCCCTCATGCTCTCAAGAACACATCTCGTCATATAAAATACTGAGTCAAGATCGGTTTTTATAACTTCGTCCCATTGCTCAACTGACATCTTATGAGCCATCGACGCTTTTGAAATACCGGCATTGTTTACCAATATATCAATGCCGCCTAATTTTTCAGTAACTTGCTTAACGCCATTTTCGCATGCCGCAGCATCTGCAACATTCCATTGAAAAACCTCAATACCGTTTTCAGATGAAAATTTATTTGCCGCGTCTGAATTAGAACTATAAGTAGCGGCTACGCTACAACCTTCCTTTTTTAATGCAAGAGATATTGCTGCACCTATACCTCTTGTTCCACCAGTAACTAATGCAACTTTTGACATATTTGTTCTCCTTTTAATTATCTTTCAACACAGAGTGCAACGCCCATACCGCCACCAATACAAAGTGTCGCAAGTCCTTTTTTTGCGTCTTGCCTCTTCATTTGATTAAGAAGTGTAACTAATATTCTTGCTCCTGAAGCGCCAATTGGATGACCAATTGCTATAGCGCCACCATTAACATTTACTTTTGATGTGTCCCAACCCATTTCTTTATTAACAGCACAAGATTGGGCCGCAAATGCTTCATTTGACTCTACTAGATCTAAATCTGAAATACTCCATCCAGCTTTTTCTAGAGCTTTTCTGCTGGCTGGTATAGGTCCCGTACCCATTACAGAAGGATCAACTCCTGCACTTGCCCATGATACAATTCTTGCAAGTGGTTCTATATTTCTTTTATTCATTTCGTCACCAGACATAACAGTCAACGCTGCAGCACCATCATTAATACCACTAGCATTTGCTGCTGTAACTGTTCCTTCTTTTGCAAAAGCAGGTCTAAGTGAAGAAATCTTTTCTAATTGAACACCATCTTTAATATATTCATCATTCTCAAATATGATTGTCTCTTTTCTATTTTTTACTTCAACTCCAACTATTTCATCTTTAAAGACACCCTCAGCTTTTGCTTTGCTTGCTTTTTGCTGAGAATTAAAAGCAAATTCATCTTGTTGATCACGAGTAATCTGCCATTGCTCAGCAACGTTTTCAGCTGTGGTTCCCATATGATAACCATTAAAAGCATCCCATAATCCATCTTTGATCATCGAGTCAATTAACTTATCATCACCCATTTTCGTACCACTCCGTAAGTATGTACAATGAGGAGATTGACTCATACTTTCTTGGCCACCCGCTATAATAATATCTGCATCACCATTCATGATTGATTGATAAGCAAGAGCTACACTTCTTAATCCAGATCCACAGACTTGATTTACCAACCAGGCAGGGGTTTCTTTGTTGAGGCCAGCATTAATAGATGCCTGTCTTGCAGGATTTTGACCAGTAGCAGCAGTTAAAACTTGACCAAGGATAACTTCTTCAACATCCGCCGACTCTAGATTAGATCGACTAATAGCTTCTTTAATAACAACTTTACCTAAGTCGTGTGCTGGTAAACTTGCTAATGATCCATTAAAGGATCCAACGGCAGTTCTAACTGCAGATGTGATATATGCTTCACTCATAAATATTCCCTTCTTAATCAGTAAAATCTGGTAAAATTTCAGATCGTGAGGAGTCAAGATAACTTGCCGATTGAATTTTGCAACTATTATTTAGGCTTATCAGTAAAGGATTGCCGGTGGGAATCTCTAATTTAACAATATCATTATCTGAAATTTCAAAAAGATGTTTACACAATGCTCTTAAACTATTTCCATGTGCTGAAATAATAGTAGTATTTTTTAGTACTATTGGTCTTATAGTTTTTTCCCAATAAGGAATTACTCGCTGATAAGTATCTGCTAAACATTCTGATAATGGTAGTGACTGAATATTCGAATAAAGAGGATCATTTTTTGGATTCATATCACTAGTGATGTCAAGCTGCGGTGGTGGAGTATCATAACTTCTTCTCCACTTTAGAAATTGTTCATCTCCATATTTAATTTTAACTTCTTCCTTATTTAATCCTTGAAGCGCTCCGTAATGTCTTTCATTAAGTCTCCAAGATTTTTCTTGTGGTAAATTTTTAATTTCTAATCCTTCTAAAATAATTTCAAGTGTTCTTTGAGCTCTTTTGAGATAAGAGGTAAATGCATAAGTAGGGACAATATCTGCATTCTTAATTAAATCTACTGCCAGTCTTGCTTCTTGCTCACCTTGAACATCTAATTCTACATCTACCCACCCAGTAAAAATATTTTTTAAATTCCAAACACTTTTTCCGTGTCTGATTAAAATTAACTTATGAGACATTACTTATTTACTTGATTGATGATTTTATTATTTAATAAAAAATCGCTCATTTGTTCAGCTATTTGCACAGCTACCTTTTCCTGGGCTTCTCTTGTACTTGCCCCGATGTGAGGTGTCATAACTACATTAGGCATTCCTGAAAATATACTTTTTAGTTCAGGTTCATTTTCGTATACATCGCAACCATATCCAGAGATTTCACCTGATAAAAGAGCCTCTTTAATATCATTTTCATTAATAATGCCACCTCGTGCACAATTTATGATAATTGAACTGTTCTTTATTTTTTTTAAAGTGTCTCTATTGATCATAAATTTTGTTTTATCAGATAATTTATTATGAAATGTAATAATATCTGCATCAGATAAAAGTTCATTAACTGACTTCTTAGTCACACCGTACTGATCTTGTACATTTTCATCAAGAGACTCACTGTATACAACAATGTTCATCCCATACGCTCTAGAGATTTCTGCTACTTTTTTCCCAATATTACCAAAACCGATGATGCCAATTGTTTTGCCATGCATTTCGGATCCTATGAGACTCTTTTTTTCCCATTTGTTGTCATGCATGGTTTGGTTAGCTTCAGGTATTCTTCTCATCAAGGAATGTATCAAAGAAAAAGTCAGTTCTGCTGTTGCTTGAACATTTCCCATTGGGGTATTCATAACTACTATATTCTTATTAGAAGCGGCATTCAAATCAACATTATCAACTCCAACTCCAGGTCTACCAATAACTTTTAAATTCACAGCTGAGTCTATAATTTTCTTCGTTACTGTGACGGCTGATCTAATAACGAGTCCTGAAAAACCGATGATCTCTAATGCTAACTCATCCTCTGTAAGACCAATTTTTTGTGTATACTCAATATTATTTTTATCGAAAACTTTAAAAACAGCGTCAGACACATTGTCTGCGATTAGAACTTTATTCATTACTGGAAATTTGATTTAGTCGTTGAATATGCCCAATCTATCCAAGGTAAGACTAACTCAACGTTTGCATTCTCGACAGTTGATCCTCCCCAAATTCTAATTCCTGGGGGGGCAGTTTTATAAGAATTTAAATCATAACCTGCTTCATTACTCTCGAGGTGAGTGCAAACCTCTTTCATGAACTTTACTTTATTGTCATGATCTAATGATTTGAACCAAGGGTCCTTTGGAATTAAACATATTGAAGTACACGATCTTGTATCAGGATCTTTTGCTAAAAATTCAAAATTTTCATTTGTCTCTAACCAATTGCTTACAATTTTTAAATTATTTTCTGAGATTTCAATTAATTTACTAAGACCTCCAACTTCAATTGCCCAGTTTAAAGAATTTAAAACATCCTCAACGCTTATCATGGATGGTGTATTTATTGTCGTACCAGAAAAAATTCCTGATATTAATTTTTGACCTTGTGCAAGTCTAAACACTTTTGGAATTGGCCATGGAGGCGTATAGCTTTCAAGTCTTTCAACTGCTCTTGGGGACAATATCAACATGCCATGAGCAGCCTCACTTCCAAGAACTTTTTGCCAAGAGTATGTTACAACATCTAATTTGGGCCAATCCATTTGCATTGAAAAGACAGCCGAAGTAGCGTCACATATTGTTAACCCATTTCTACTTGAACTTATCCAGTCAGTATTTTTGACTCTTACACCTGCGGTCGTTCCATTCCATGTAAAGATAATATCGTTATCTGGATTACTTTTGCTAAAATCTGGAATCTCACCATATTCAGCCTTAACAAGGGTTTTATTTTCTATCGGTAATTGTTCGCCTGCATCAATATTCCAGTCATGACCAAAATTTTCCCATGAGTAAACTTCTAATCCTCTTTGCCCGAGAAGACACCACATTGCCATTTCCACAGCGCCCGTATCTGATGCAGGAACTATTCCAATGAGATAATCATCTGGTATTTGCAAAACCTGTCTTGACTTGTCAATTACTTCTTGCAATTTTTGTACTGCTGCAGCTGAACGATGCGATCTTGAAAGCGCGGCATCACTTAATTTTTGAAATGACCAACCTGGTGGCTTTGCACATGGTCCTGATGAAAAGTATGGATAATGAGGTTTTTTTGATGGTTTTTCCATATCAAAAATCCATTTGCAAATTGACTAAACCGTCAGCTGGCTTAGGGTCAAAATAAGTTGATTTTTTTGGTACTATCATTCCTCTATCTGCGATGGACATTATCTTCTTCATTGGCAAAGGGCAAATGAAAAATCCTGCATCTGCTCGCCCGTCATTGACTTCTCGTACTAGCTTTTTATAGGCAAATTTACCAGGAAAATTAGTTAAACTTGAAACCAAGTTACCACTTTTTTTATTAGCTATATTTTTTATAATTATTTTTTCTATTATATCTACATCTGTTTCAAACTTTGAATATACTTTATCGTTTGAATGGAGTGAAATATTATACCACTGACTCTTTACATACATCATAATTGAACCTGGCTTGCATGGTGTCCTAAATTTGGACTCGCGTTTCAATAAAAATGTATTTTTGAGGCCATATAAAAAGGATTTCTTATTAAATTTTTTGAATTTTACCAAACGATGAAAACTTAAAATATTCACTTCGTCCTTGCTAAATATTGCAGCGAGAAGACTTAGTTTCTTTTTTTTGTGTGCTTTTTTATTAATTTTTTTTGATAGGTTTTCAATTGCTGCATAGCGATGATGGCCGTCAGCAATATAAAGCTTTTTGATATTAGATAACTTTTGTTTAATTAAATAAATATCTTTTTGATCACTAACTCTCCATAAAGACCTTGTAGTACCTCCAGCAGTTTTGAATTTGTAAAGTGGTTTTTTTCCGACGTATCTGTTAAATATAGAATCAAGATTTATTTTTTCATTATAAGATAAATATACTGGACCAATTTGCATTTTCGTATGTTCAATTGTTTCTAATATAGAAGTAGAGCGAGATTTAAAGATGGCCTCATGTTTTAAAATTTTTTTATTTCCCTCATCGAATTCAATTGAAGTCACAATTCCATACTGATTTTTATTATATTTGTTTAAGCGATAAATATAGAAACATTCTGTTTTTTCTTGAATAAGAATTTTATTACTAATCATTGCATTAAGGTGATTATATGCATGTTTTTTAGAATTTGTTTTTGATATGTTTGGGTAAAAAGCTTTTGGGCTTACAACATTTAAAAAATTATACTCAGTTTTTTTTAGAATTTTATTTAGTTGCTGTGGAGTTAGGTTATCAAATGTAGGTAGAATAACCTCCTCTACTCTTTTTTTCTGAGGTCTAAATGCCTTAAAAGGTTTCATCAATAAAGCCATAGTTCAATAATTGATTAAATAAAGATTAGTAGAATAAATGTATGGACATTTTATGCATAAAAATCAAAGATTTTAAGTTTTTTTCGATAAAAAATATGGCTATTGACATAAAAAAAGTGAGGTTTATATATAGGCCACTTAAAATCTCAATTAGAGAATTTCTACTATGTTTGCAATTATTTCCACTGGAGGAAAACAATATAAAGTTAGTAAAGACACTATACTTACCATCAATAAAATTGATGGAAAAGATGGTGACAAAATTACTTTAAACGATGTACTTTTTGCCTGTGATGGAGATAAATTTTCTGTTGGGTCACCACAAATTAATGGTGCTAAAATCAGTGCTGAAATCATTAAACAGGACCGTGACAGGAAAGTTCTTGTATTCAAAAAAAAGAGAAGAAAGAATTATCGAAGGCTGAATGGTCACAGACAAGATATGACATTTTTGAAAATTAATTCTCTTGATATTCCTGGATTTGAAAATAAGAAGGTTTTGAAAAAGTCTGCAGCATCTGAAACAGCTTCTGAAGGTAAAACTACTATTAAGAAAAAAGCTGTAAAGAAAAAAACAGTGAAGAAAGTAGGATAGAAATATGGCTACTAAAAAAGCTGGTGGTTCATCGAGAAACGGTAGAGACTCTGCTGGTAGAAGACTTGGCATCAAACGATATGGTGGTCAAACTGTGATACCTGGCAATATTATTGCAAGGCAAAGAGGAACTAAATGGCATCCAGGTGACAACGTAGGATTAGGAAAAGATCATACGATTTTTTCACTAGTCGACGGTGTTGTTAAATTTGGTAAAAAGAAAAACGGCAAAACTTTTATTTCTGTTGTTCCCAAAGCTTAAAAGTAAATACTTTTTTAAAACCAATCTCCAAAATGAAATTTATTGATGAAGCAAAAATCTTTGTAAAAAGTGGCGACGGCGGTGACGGCTGTCTTAGCTTTAGAAGAGAAAAGTATATAGAATTTGGTGGTCCAGATGGTGGAAATGGTGGCAAGGGAGGAGATATCATATTAGAGGGAACAAAATCTCTTAATACTCTGGTTGATTTTAGATACCAGAAACACTTTAAAGCACAAAAGGGAAGAGGTGGCTCAGGAAGAAATAGAACTGGTGCAGCTGGTAATGATTTAATTTTAAAGATTCCAGTAGGAACTGAAATACTTCTCAACGAAGAAATTATTGCTGACATAGTCGATGATGAAAAAGTTATTCTTTTCC
>CENX01037487.1_pt1 | contig 23293 bp, 21 predicted proteins | sample 361321 | NCBI WGS metagenome assembly CENX01 (sample SAMEA2619678, study PRJEB7988) | marine metagenome | isolation source: saline water (ENVO:00002010), including | reverse complement strand
TTAAAATCTGTTCAGATCTAATTTTAAGTTTTTGTTTAACAGGTTTAAGTAATACAATGAATTCTTACAACAATAATTAAGGAACCGTATAAAATTTATTTATTCCTGAGTCAGATGAATTTCCTTGAGTGTCAAAAGTCATTATTTTCCAATAATAGATTTTATTAATTTCTAATTTTTGTTCATAAGTACTTTGTTTTATGTCATCCCCAATTCTCAATAAGTTTTCAATTTCTTGGCCTAAATAAAAATGATAATAATCAACATTATTGTCTTCATCCTTGCTTGACCATGAAAATTTAATTAAATCTGATTCTTCTAATGACAAGGTCGATTCATTTTCTGGATAATTAAGATTTGATGGCTGAGGAATATAATCTGGCTCAATATTACCTTCTAAATAAAATTGCCAAACATCGCTTTGAGTTGAAACTGGGGAACTAATTGACTTAGATAATACGTGCCATGTATATGTTTCGGAAGTCAATAATACCAAGTTGTAATATATATTTTGAATATTATTTTCAATATCAGAACCGTCTAACTCTTCAGTATAAATTTTATTTTGAGAACTATTTTTTACTACAAGTTCGTATTTATCAGTATTTTCTGATTTGACCCAAGAAAAATTAACTTTACTCTCAATTAAATTGACTGGGATTGCAGATTCACAATTATTCCCATTAGTAGGAGTTAAAAGTTTAACTGGTGATGGATCAGGAATAGAATCTTTACTACATCCAAAAATCAATAAATACAATAAAAAAATTCTAAACCTCATTTTTTTACAATTTTCACAGTGAATTCGCTTTCTTTTGTATTAATATTCATTAAGTAAATACCTGATGGATATTCTCCCATATCCCATTCAAATGATTTAACTTCATCATTAATGATAATTTCGTCAGAATCAAGATAATTTCCCTCAATAGTGTAAAGGTTTAAATTTACTTTTTTACTATGATATGGTAAAAATATTTTTGTTTTAGATCCTACTGGATTTGGGGATGCGTATGCATTTTTACCAATGTATATTATTCTTTCAAGAAACCCTTGGCAAGATTGATTAGTAAAAACTTTAAATTTATTTATGCCTTCATTTAAAAATAATTTTATTTTCTTAATTTTTCCATATTTAAATAATTGTCCATTTAACTCAACAAAATACTCCTCTCCACCCCTTAAATTCAAATTTAATATGTTTGGATTATAATTAATAATGGTATTAACTACCAATGGATCAGGTTCATTTATAACAATACTAAAGCATCTTTCAATTTGTGCTTTATTATCAGTATACATACATAAAAGATAATCACCACTGGATAAGTTATTTATTATTTTATCTATACTATTATTAAAAGTGCCCTCTTCATAAAAACCCTCTGGCCCAATAAGATTATAGGAATAATTAAAATCAGCAAAAGCTGATATATATATACTTCCGTTATTTTTATCAATGCAACTTTCATCATATTTTAGAATTTTAAAATTATTTTGATCATCAAAATCGCAAATGTCACCTTCTCCATCTTGATCTGTATCTACTTGATTTTGATTGGTTATTAAAGGACAATTATCTTCAACATCAGAAAAACTATCCATATCACTATTTATTTCTATTTCACCTTTTAGATTAAAATTTAAATCAAATTTCAATAATCTGCCTGAATCTTGAGGAAACTCATCTTTAATTTGTAAAATCCAATTACCAAAAACAGATTTTCCAATTAAAGTACTTAGAGATTGATTAGGTTTATATTCTCCAGTGAAGGGTGGTATAGAATTATTAATCGATGAAGCCGCATTTTGGTTAAAAACAGTATTTGTAAAATTATCTCCTGACTCATAATCAGTATCTTTACCCAGATTTTCAGCCAAACTAAATGAAACCCCATCAGGAGATATCAAAAATAATGAAAGGTCAGAAACATAACTGTGTTCTATATCAACATAAACTTTAACCCCACTTATTTCATTATTATCACTTATAAAAATTGAAGAACTTGTGTATCCAGGATTTGAAAAATTCTCAGCATCATTTAATTCTAAAGGTAAATTATTTGATGCATAATTTACATCATTTAATTCCGACGTTTGAAAAGAAAAAAAATTAGAGATTATATTCTGCGAGCAAAAGTTATTTGATAATACTCTCCAAAAATATTTGGTTGAAGAATTCAAACTTGATAAAGTTATGAAATTATTTTCTGTGACAATATGTTGTTCGATTATATTAAAATTTTGATCTTTAGAAATTTGAAAAATATAATTTAAAACATTTGGATCATCTTGCCATTCAAAAAATGAATCTATCACATCAACCTGGTTGTCCTTAGGTTTTAATAAATTTTGCCCTTGAATTATTTCTTCACTTTTGATTATGTTTACCTCATAAATATCCCTATCATTGGCATATAATGTAGTTAATTTAAGTTTATTTTTTCCTGGATCTAAACTTGATAATCCATTTAAAGTTATTATACCGCTTAATTCATTCGATGAATAAATTTTTTTATTTAAAGTCAAATCAATATTTAATGGTAAATCCAATGGTTCTATAACTATTACATCTGAAAGATTTTCATAGATTTCAATCTCAAAAGAAATAATTTCATTCTCAGGATTGCAATACTCGTATTCTAGTTTGTCAAAAATTAATGCAAAAGGTCTTTGTTCAATTTTAAAAGGCTCAGAATTTATCGAATAGTAGATCGAATTATCTGCTAAGATTTTATACCTGGCATTTTCTGATGAAATTCCATACGGAATTTTATAAATGTATTCGCCATCATTATCTGTAGAAAGAACTACCTCTTTATTAAAATTTTGACCTCCATCTAGAGATAAAAATATAGAAACTTTTTTAGAGTTAATTGGTTCCATATCAGTGCTAGAAACTAACCATTGAATTTTAACCTTATCTCCTGTCTTATATATATTTCCTGTTTCAGATTGAGAAGTTAACATAAAAGGGCCTGCACTATCTATTACATTTATTTTCATTGAATCCGTATTTGTTTGTCCAATTTGATCAGATGAAAAAGGTACTCTATCTCTGACTGTTAAGGCCCAATTTAATTCTCTAGCTATCAATGGGACAGTTTCCCAAGAAGAAGTTATATTTGGTTTTTCCAGAGTTAACTCACCTTTTAAAATTGAGTTTATATTTGGAATACTTCTAATTGGACTTTCCGATGGTGGTAAAGATCTTGCAGTAGAACCAAAAAAATTATTTGGGCCAAAATTAGAAAATGTAACTTCCCCTTCATCAATTTGCTCCCAGCAAAAAGTGACCTTATCATTATCTAAATCTTCACCAACTCCTCTCAACTCATATGCAGTTCCAATTGGTATAGTGTAATTAGATCCCGCACTTACTGATGGAGTATTATTAGTCATTTCGTCCTCAGAATAACAGGATTGGGTTGAAATATAATCTGTAATATCTTCAATACTTTTATAATTGAAATATGGATCAGTGTGATTTTGAATGTCATCTGGACCAGTTATCCCAGCATAACCCATAATAGTACTACCACTCCCAGGCTCTACATTTGATCCTGTTGACTCGTCAATAAATGAATAAGTATGATATGCACCTAACTGATGTCCAATTTCATGGGATACATAATCCACATCAAAATAATCAGTTAAGAAATCTTGAAATGAATCTGAAAACCCATGTGAGGTATATGCACTTCCCTTAATTCCATCTTTACAAAGTGTTCCAATACCTCCTGCATTTCCGCTATTTTGTCCATAATGAAACAAATGACCTAAATCATAATTTTCCTCCCCAATGATATCTGTCAAAGTTGCTTGAACTTCTTCATTATAACTATCAGAATATGGATCTGTCTGAGGATTATCATAAATTATTTCAGTTCCAGAAATTAATTTTAGTGAAATACCTAATTCACTTTCATATATGCTATTAACTCTATTAATGGTTGATACAATTGCTCCTAAAGCATCTTCCTTAGCTTCTCCATTATCCTCATTATTATCATCCCAATAATTTGTATATTCCGCAGAGGCAGAAATTGCTAACCTAATTATCCTATGAGTTCTATCACTATGTTTTGTTTTTAATTGATCACTCCTATTAGAATTTGATTTCAGACTTGAATTATGGTGTGATGTTCTGCAAACCCAATTTTCTTTTTTGTTAAGTTTTTTGTACACAAAATGTTTTTTTTTGGAAAAATTCGAGGGTTGTATAAAAATATTTTCTTCATCAAATATTTTAATCCATGCATTTATTCCCTTTTGGGTAATTGTTAAAGTTAAACTAACATCTGGTCTTTCATTACTATATCCTTTAAATGTTCTTATATTGGGATACTCTGAAGAAACTTTTTTAGTTAGTAATTGAAATTCATTAAGAATAAAAAGTTCAAGATTATTTTTTTCATTTGGTAGAAAAATAGTTTTTTTTTCTTTTTCTATTTGATCATAAATAAGATTATATTTTAAATCATAAGAATTTATTATGCTCTCATCTTCTAGCAAAATTGTTTCTTGATTATCCCAATAATCTTGTGATCTTATATCCTGAAAGAATAAAACCATAAAAACAATCAAAAAACATGAGCTTTTAAAATTTAACTTTATCATATATAATCAGAAAATCAGCGCAAAGGACAAAATGAAAATAGTATTTTTACTAAATATATTCTAAGATACAGAAATTTAATGAAGGTTTTTAGTAGTATAAATGATTATAATTATGAAGGAAAATCTTATCTGACCATTGGAACTTTTGATGGGGTTCATCTGGGACACCAAGAAATAATAAAAAATTTAGTTAGTGAAGCCCATTCACAAAATAATCTTGCAATAGTTTTAACTTTTTTTCCTCATCCAAGAAATGTAATTAATAGAAGTAGATCAGTTAAACTAATAGATAGTATAAGTGAGAAAGAAAAAAAATTAAAATTCTTGGGGGTTGATGTTCTTATAATTCACCCTTTTAACAGAAAGTTTTCTGATCTTTCTGCGAATCAATATGTAAAATCTGTTTTAATTGAAAAATTAAAAATATCGAAAATATTTGTTGGATATGATCATCGATTTGGAAAAAATAGATCCGCTACTGTATCTGATTTGATTAAATATGGAATAAAATATAATTTTAAAGTTACTGTGATCGAAGCCAAGGAAATAGACGAAATATCAGTAAGCTCAACTAAAATCAGAAATGCTCTTTCCGAAGGCAATATTAATTTAGTAAATAAGTTTTTAGGGCATGATTACCAAATTGAAGGAGAAGTAATTCATGATCAAGGACTCGGATCTAAAATTGGATTTCCTACTGCTAATATTAAGTTAAACTCAAAAAACAAAGCTCTGCCAATGAATGGAGTATATTGGGTATACACCATATTTAAAAATAAATTATTTTTTGGTATGTTAAATTATGGTGAACGTCCAACATTAGAAATAAAAAAATTAACAATTGAAGTCCATTTTTTTAATTTGAATAAGAATTTATATAATAAGGACCTAAAAATTTATTTTAAAGAAAAAATTAGAGATGAAAAAAAATTTGATTCTCTCAATTCTTTAAAAAATCAACTTCAAATTGATAAAAAAACATGTCTGAATTTAGAAAAAATATATAAAAAGAAATAATAAAAACTATTTTTGTCTCAAATTTAGATTATATGCTATCACTTTCATTCATAAGAAATAACAGAGATTTAATAATTGAAAGACTTGATAAAAGAAATTTTAATTCAAAAGCTTTAGTTGATAAAATTATTAAACTAGATGTTGAAAGAAGGAAAATAATAGCTGTTTTAGAAGAAAAACAAGCAAAAGGAAATTTTATAGCTAAAAAAATTGGTGAATTCTACAAATCAGCTAAAACATATGAAGCCGAAAATTTAAAAAAAGAATCAAAAATCCTTAAGTCCGATTCAAAAAAAAGTCAAGAAAATCTTTTTAAAATTGAAAAAGAAATTCTTGAATTAAGAACATCAATTCCAAATATTCCCGACAAAACAGTGCCTGAAGGAAGTTCTGAAAATGATAACAAAGAAATTTTTAAAAGTATTAATATCGTTAGTTTAAGGAGTTCTGCACTTTCCCACTGGGAACTCTCCAAAAAATATGATATAATTGACTTTGATTTAGGAAGTAAAATATCTGGGTCTGGATTTCCAGTATATAAAAATAAAGGAGCCCGTCTTCAAAGAGGATTAATTAATTTTTTTCTTGAAGAAAATATTTCCGCAGGTTATAATGAGTATCAAGTCCCACATCTTGTCAATAGTGAGTCTGCATTTGGAACTGGTAATTTACCCGATAAGGACGGACAAATGTACCATTCTGAACAAGACAATCTTTATTTAATCCCCACGGCAGAGGTTCCTTTAACAAATTTATTTAGAAATACTTTACTAGCTGAGTCTGACCTACCCATATGTTTAACAGGTTATACTCCTTGTTTTAGGCGTGAAGCTGGAAGTTATGGCTCAGATGTCAGAGGACTAAATCGTCTTCATCAATTTGATAAAGTAGAAATAGTCCGTTTAGAAACTCAAAAAAATGCTAAAATAGCTCATAGTCATATGATAGAGCATGTAAAAAAAATTCTTGAAAAATTAGAACTCCCTTTCAGAATATTAAAACTATGCTCAGGGGATTTGGGCTTTACCTCCGCATTGACTTATGATTTTGAAATATTCTCTGGAGCCCAAAAGAAATGGCTTGAAGTTAGTTCAGTGTCTATTTTTAATGATTTTCAATCGGAGAGACTAAATCTAAAGTATAAAACTAAAAGTGGTGAAAAAAAATCTGTTTATACATTAAATGGAAGCTCTTTGGCTCTTCCTAGAATTGTTGCAGGTATTATTGAAAATTTTCAAACAAATGATGGTATCAAGATACCAAAAGCTCTTATTCCATATACTGGTTTCGATTTAATTGATTAAATTTTTTAAAAATGAATAATGTTAAACCAAAAAAACATCTTGGACAACATTTTTTGATTGATCATAATATTGCCAAAAAAATTTCGAATACACTAGACTACAAAAATTATGATGATGTTATAGAAATTGGTCCTGGTAAAGGAATACTCACAAAAGAAATAATTAAAAAGAAAATACCATTTGTTGTTGAAATTGACAAAGAATCAGTAGAGTTTTTAAAAATACATTTCCCAGTATTAAAAAATAAAATTTATAATGAAGATTTTTTAAAATTTGATCTAAAAAAAGTTTTTATTAGTCAATTTGCTGTAATTGGAAACTTCCCATATAATATTTCTACACAGATTGTTTTTAAAGTGATTGAAAACAGAAACCAAATTCCTTTTTTTTCTGGAATGTTTCAAAAAGAAGTTGCGGAGAGAATCTGTGAATCACCAGGATCGAAAAAATATGGAATTATATCAGTTTTAAGTCAACTTTTTTATACTACTCATTATTTGTTTTCCGTATCTCCAAAAGTTTTTTATCCACCCCCCAAAGTTTTTTCAGGTGTAATTAAGATGAAACGAAAAGAAAATTTTAATCTTGAATGCAATGAGGATTTATTAATCAAAATTGTCAAGACAAGTTTTCAACAAAGAAGAAAAACAATAAGAAATAGCTTAAAATCTCTTTCCCTGCCAAAAAATCTTCTAGAAGATAGTATATTTGACTTAAGACCAGAGTCACTTTCTTGGCAAGATTTTGTCAAACTCACTAAAATGATTGAAAATGTCAAACTTTCAAATTGATAAAGATTTTATAAAAGTGATTGAAGCTTTAATTGTTGAAAAAAACAATTTAAAACTTAAAAACAAATTAAAAGATCTTCATTATGCTGATATAGCAGAGTTATCAAATAAACTTAGTGCAAATCAAGCTACATATTTGATCAAACTTCTCGAAAGTGAGAAAACTGCTGATATTCTTCCTGAATTGGATGAAGATATTAGAGAGGCTGTTTTAGAAAATTTATCTCCTAAAGAAATCGCAGAGGAAGTAGAAATTCTTGATACTGACGATGCTGCCGATATTATTGCAGAACTTCCAGAAAATAGAAAAGAGAAAGTTATGTCAGAAATCACTGATTCATCGCATATTGATGATATTAGAGAACTTCTGACCTATGATGAAAATTCTGCCGGAGGTTTGATGGCAAAAGAATTAGTTTGTGTAGAAGAAAATTTAAGTGTTTTAAAATGTCTTAATACCATAAAAAGTCAAGCCGAAGAAATAACCAGAATTCATTCAGTTTATGTAGTTGATAATAAAAATATTTTGATTGGAAGATTATCCTTGAAAGATTTATTAACATCTAATTCAAGAGATAAAGTTAAAGATATTTACATCCCAAAAGTTGATTCTGTTAATGTAAACCAATCAGGAGAAGAAGTTGCTAAGATTATGTCAAAGTATGATCTAGAAGCAATTCCGGTAATTAATGAAAAAAAAGAATTAGTTGGAAGGATTACAATTGATGATATTGTAGACCTGATAAAAGAAGAGGCTGAAAAGGATTACCAACTAGCTGCTGGTATAGCATCAGATGTTGAAGCTGATGATACAATTTTAGATCTTACAAAAGCAAGACTTCCCTGGTTGTTTCTTGGCTTAATTGGAGGCTTAGGAAGTGTTTTCATTTTACAAGAGTTCGAATTAATAATGGCAAAACCTGAACTCCGAAGTTTATTTTTTTATACCCCATTAATTGCTGCTATGGCTGGTAATGTTGGTGTGCAATCCTCAGCAATTATTGTTCAGGGTCTTGCAAACGATAATCTTAGAGGGTCGCTATTATCAAGATTGATTAAAGAAATAGGACTTAGTTTAATTAATGGATTAGCGCTTTCAATACTTCTTATAATATTTGGTCAGATTATAAATCAAGATCTAGTAATCAGTCTTACAATTTCATTGTCGATGATGGGAGTAATTGTAGTTGCTGCTCTGGTGGGAACATTTACACCAATAATTTTAAATAAAAAAGGAATCGATCCAGCTATAGCTACCGGACCTTTTATAACGACATGTAATGATATTTTTGGGATATTTTTATTTTTTTACATAGCTAAAATAATCCTAGAATTTTAATGAAAATTCTTCATCTAGATAGAAATCACCCTTTACTTATTAAAGGACTTGGCGAGGCAGGCCATATTAATACTGAATCGTACAATAGCACAAAATTAGAAGTTATAAATATAGTCCATAAATATGAAGGAATTGTAATTAGAAGTAGATTCAAATTAAATAGTGAAATATTATTAAAAGCTGAAAATCTTAAATTTATTGCAAGAGTAGGTGCAGGTACAGAAAATATTAATATTGATTTCACAAAAGAAAAAAATATTAAAGTAATTACTGCTCCTGAAGGAAATAGATCAGCCGTAGCTGAACATTCAATTGGTATGTTGCTTTCTTTGATGAATAAATTAATCTATTCTCATCAAAAAATTAAAAATGGTATTTGGAATAGAAAACTATCAAGAGGTATTGAGATTGAGGGAAAAACAGTAGGTATTATAGGGTATGGTAATACAGGTAAAAGTTTCGCTAAAAAATTAAGTAGTTTTAATTGTAATGTGATTTTTTATGATATCAAAGATAATATTGGTGATAAGTTTGCTAAACAGGTAGACATTGAGACTCTAAAAAAAAAATCTGAAATCTTAAGTCTTCATGTCCCTGAGACAAATTTAACGAAAGGATTAATCGACATAAAATTTGCATTGTCCATGAAAAATTCGTTTTGGTTAATCAATACAGCAAGGGGAAAATGTGTTGTTCTCGAAGATTTAATAAAGTGTTTAGGAAATGGGAAAATACTTGGTGCAGCGCTCGATGTATTTGAATTTGAGTCTAGTTCATTTTCTTCAATATTTTATAATGAAAAGAATTCAAGAATTATAAATGAATTAGCCAACATGGATAATGTTATTTTATCTCCTCATGTTGCTGGGTCAACCAATGAGAGCTATCGAAAACTTTCCGAGGTTATTTTAAGGAAAATACTATCTGAGTTTAATTAAATAGTAACAAATTGTACTACTTGATTTGTTCTTTGCTCCAATAGTATTTTTTTCCCATTATTTTTTATTTTATCAATTGCCTTTTGATCAAAATGTCTAACTGTATGTAAATCAACATTTTCGTTGACCTCAACTTTAAATTTAGTGTTTAATTGTTTAACCAAATCCCTTAATCTACCATATTTATTATTTACACAGACATAAAAACTTATAGCAGAGTTTTGAATCATATCTACTTTCATTTGAAATTTATGTAAAAGCTCAAATATTTCACTTATATTTTTTTCAACAATAAATGAAAAATCTAATGAAGATAATTCCAAAAGTGTTTGATTAGGTTTTATAATAAAACATGGAATCATTGGTTTTATTTTTATTTCCCTTGAAACAGTTGTACCATTCATATTTGGATTTAAAAATGATTTGACATAAAGGGGTATATCTTTTCTTTGAAGAGGTTGAAGTGTTTTTGGGTGAATTACTGAGGCTCCATAGAAAGCTAACTCTATTGCCTCAGAATATGATATGTTTGTCAACAAGGTAGTATCACTAAAAAATCTAGGATCTGCATTTAATACTCCAGGAACATCTTTCCAGATTGTAACATCTTTTGCGTCTAAGGAATAAGCAAAAATTGAGGCAGAATAATCCGAACCCTCCCTTCCCAAAGTTGTGGTGTTACCCTTATTGTCACTACCTATAAATCCTTGAGTAACATATGATCTTCCTTTTTTAATTTGTTTTTTAATTTTTTTAACTGTTAAATCCCAATCTAAATTTGAGTCTCTATAATAATTATCTGTTTTAATACATTTTCTTGCATCTAAAAAAGAAATATCAAGACCTTTAATCTTTAGATAACTAAATATTATGGTTGTAGATAAGATTTCTCCGTAACTAACCACCTGATCATAAACAAAGCTGTAATTTTTAGAATTACTTTCATTAAAAAATTTTTCTAATTCATACAAATTATTTTTTAAACTTAAAGTAACTGATTCTTTATTTTTGTCGAATAAACTATTTATTATGTTTTGATGAAAATTTTTAATTGATTTTAGATGTATCAACGTTTTACTGTTATCATTAAAGTAAAAATTAACTAACTCTTCAAAAGAGTTGGTCATTTTACCCATTGCAGAAACAAGAATAATAGTGTCTTTATAACCAGTTTGACTAAGAACTTTGTATAAATTTTTTACTCCATCAGCGTCTTTTACAGATGCTCCTCCAAACTTAAATATTCTCAATTTGATTTTTATTTAAAAGGATATATTTATTAATCATTTCTTTTGACATCTGAACAGTTCTCCAATCTGATAAAATTTTGGCACCTGAATTTTCATAAAACTTTATAGCATCTATATTCCAATTCAAAACAGCCCATTCTATCCTGTTAAAGTCATTAATTTTTGCTTCTTTAATAAATTTTGAATACAATAATTTTCCTGCTCCTTTTCCCCTGAAAGATTTTGAAACTATAAGGTCTTCTAAGTGTAAGGTAGGACCCTCCCAGGTCGAATATCTGGGATAATATAGAGCCATTCCAACTACCTCTCCTTTATTTTCTGCAACAAAACAACTGAATTTAGGTGACTTTCCAAATCCATGATTTTCAATGTCAGTTTGATTTAACTTGACCGAATTTGGTTCTTTTTCAAACTCTGCTAGTTCATTAATTAAATTAATAATTGATTTTGAATCTGAAATTTTAGCTTTACGAATTATAAAATCTCTCAATGAAAAAATTTTTTTCAAAAGTAATAATATATATTAACGAAAATCAAGAATGAAAATTTTATTTTAAAATTCTAACAAAATGTTATAAAACTATAATTTTAAAAAATTTTGAACGATCGTATTAAAATCGGTTTTATTTTCAACATGTACCCAATGTCCTGCATTTTTAATGATTTGAATCTTAGCTTGTGGAAACAAATTTATTATTAAAGATTTATCTTCATCAATAATATAATCAGACATGTCTCCTTTAATAAATAAAACTGGACCTTTATATGAATTATGCGAGGTTATAGATTCATAAATTGAACTACATTTTTTTAGAACATTGATATTCAATCTTAATGACAATGAGTCTGAATTATTCCAATATAAATTTTTTAATAAGAAATTTCTAATCTCGATTTCCGGGACGTTTGATAATAAATGTTTATCCGCCTCTTTTCTTGATTTAATTAAATCAAAATCCATTGAACCTAGACCCTCTAATATATTTTGATTATTTTGAATGTATTTTTTGGGTGAAATATCAACTATTATAAGTTTAGTTATCATTTTTTGATGATTTAATGCCAAATTCATAGCTGTTTTTCCACCCATTGAATGACCTAAAATTATTGAACTAGAAATCTTTAAATCTCTCATATATTTAAAGATGTCGTCAGACAAAATTTTATAATCAAATTCATCTGACCAAAAACTTCTTCCATGATTTCTTTGATCAATTAAATGAACTTTAAATCCAAGTTGTGACCAACCTAAAGCATAGCTTTTCCAATTATTTCCCGCACCAAGAAAACCATGTAAGACAATCAGGTGCTTGTCGCCGTCACCTATTATTAATGAATGTAAATTCATTTTTTATTTAAAATTTTTAAGTAACTAGTAATAGTGTTTTTTAGTCCATTATATAAAGACTCACAAATTAATGCGTGCCCGATTGAAACCTCTATTAAATCAGGTATATTTTTTTTAAAATATCCAACATTTTCTAAATTTAAATCATGTCCAGCATTTAATCCAATATTTAATTCAGTTGCAAGATTTGCTGCTTGAATATATGTATTAATTTCATTTAGATTTTTAGCATATTTTTCAGTATATAATTCAATTCTATCTGTTCCTGTTTTTTTTGCATACTCTACCATTTCAGTTATTGGATCTAAAAAAATTGATGTTCTGATACCTTGAGATTTAAATTTATCAACTGTCTTTGTTAAAAAATTTAAATGTTTTTTTGTATTCCATCCCGAATTAGATGTTATATCATTAATTGAGTCGGGAACAAGAGTTACTTGAGTAGGTTTAATTTCTAATACTAATTCAACAAATCTTGGAATTGGATTGCCTTCAATATTAAACTCTGAACTTACTGTTTTAGATAATTCATAAACATCAGAATATCTAATATGCCGTTGATCAGGTCTAGGGTGAATAGTTATGCCGTTGGCTCCAAATGATTCAATATCTTTAGCAACTTTAATAAGGTCTGGAAGATTAGATCCCCTTGAATTTCTTAGAGTGGCTATTTTATTAATATTAACGCTGAGATTTGTCATAATAATTTAAAAAGGTTTTGTGAGCTCCAAAGTTAAATAATAGATAGATTAAATATTATCAAAAAGGACTTGTATTTAAGCTTTATTTTTTAATATAATAAAAATGGGGATTAAAGTTTTGTAATATTGTATAATTAAAACTTATATATGAAAATTGGGGTTTTTAGCGGCTCAAATAAAATAAACTCCTTATCAGAGTATGAGGAAGAAGTAATAAATTATTTAAAGGCTAAAAATATTGAAATTTATTTAGATTATCGACTCAAAAATTTTTTAAAATCTGATGATTTTAAAAAATTGAAAAATGTTAAAGAGATTGATGCTCTATTTACAATTGGAGGTGACGGAACACTATTAAGGGCCATTCCATTTATTAAAAAAAGCAAAGTCCCAATTTTAGGAATTAATACAGGACAGCTTGGTTTTCTAACCAGTTTAAATAAGGAATTTTTAATAAAAGGATTAGAAATGTTCTTTAAAAAAAAATATGTGTTAGTTAAAAGAAGCCTGATTAAGGTTGATTTAAAACCTGAAAATTCTGAAATAATTTCTTTTCCTTATGCACTAAATGAGGTTTCTATAAATAGAAAAAATAGTTCCTCTATGCTTTCAATAAAAACAACAATTGATAAAAACCTATTAACTACTTATTGGTCAGATGGATTGATTATTTCAACACCTACAGGATCAACAGGCTACTCTCTGAGCAGCGGAGGTCCGATACTGAGTCCTAATGCAAAAGTAACTATTTTAAACCCAATTGCCCCTCATAATATCAGTATTCGACCTTTAATTATAACTGATACATCTGAAATTGAAATAAATGTTAGTGGAAGATCAAAAAATCATTTGTTTTTTTTGGATAACAGAAAATTTTCTATTCCTAATGGATGTTCAATTAAAATTTCAAAAGCATCTTTTTGTATAAATACAATCCAATTGGATGGTAATGATTTTTTTAAAACCCTTCGAAACAAACTTTTTTGGGGTATGGATATGCGAAACAGACAATAAATCATGTTTTTTTTAGTTAGCAAAGCACGAAGTGCTTTAAAATGATAAAAAGAACAATATTATTACTTTTTATATCTATTTCAAGTTTTATGAATTCTCAATTTCATGAAGTTGGCTTATTTATTGGTGGAAGTAATTATATTGGAGAAGTAGGTTCGGATTATTATATTCTCCCTACTAATTCTGCTTTTGGATTAATTTATAAATGGAATATAAATACCAGATACTCGTTGAGGACTAGTTTAATAACAACTTCATTAAGAGCATCAGATTATAGAACTAATGATATAAATCGATTTGGAAGGGCTTATAGTTTTGAAAATAACTTAACTGAAGCTAGCTTAGGCATCGAATTTAATTTTGTAGACTTTAATCTTCATAATCATGAAATAAACTTTACTCCATATCTTTTTTTAGGGCTTAGTTATATAAATTATGACAAATTTTACTTTAATTCTTCACTAATCCCTATCTCAAAGCCTATTAGTAGTGATGAGCAGGATCAAAGTTTTTCTATACCATTAATTCTTGGTTTCAAAATAAATCCAAATCCCTTTTTTGTTGTTGGTTTTGAGATAGGTGCAAAATATTCATTAACTGATGATTTAGATGGAAGTGCTCCCGATGGGGATAATACCTTAAAGCAATATTCCTATGGAAATAGTAACAATAATGATTGGTATATCTTTTCGGGAATTACAATTTCTTTTACCTTTGGAGACTTAGCATGTTATTCTAGAGAATAATGGATAATAACTTAAAAAAACATAAACTACCAAAACATATAGCCATTATAATGGATGGAAATGGTAGATGGGCCCAAGAAAAGGGTTACACCAGAATTTATGGACATAATAAAGGAGTCAAATCAGTTCAAAAAATAGTTGAGGAATCGTTAAGCCTTGGTATCCAATATCTTACTCTTTATGCTTTTTCGGTAGACAATTGGAATAGACCAAAAAAAGAAATTGGAACATTAATGAACCTATTAGTAGATTCTTTAAAAAAAGAATTTGAAAAATTAATAAAAAATAATATAAGACTTAATACTATTGGAAATATAAAAACTCTTCCAAAAAAAGTACAAGATGAAATAATCAGAGTTTCTAATAAAACAAAAAATAATACTAAAATGATTCTTACCATTGCTCTCAGCTATGGAGCTAGGGAAGAAATTGAAAATGTTATTAAAAATATTGCTAGGGAAGTTAAAAATAATACAATTTCTATTGAAAATGTTGACCATTCAATTATTAATAAGCATCTTTACACTCAAAATTTACCTGATGTAGATTTATTAATTAGAACAAGTGGCGAACAAAGAATAAGTAATTTTTTACTTTGGCAAATAGCATATGCTGAGTTATATTTTACTGATGTATATTGGCCCGACTTTGGCAAAAAAGATTTTTATAAAGCATTGTTTAATTACCAAAAACGTGAGAGAAGATTTGGAAAAACTAGTGGTCAGATCAATTTTTAAGTTAAAACCCATTTTCAAAATATCACTAAATATTTTAATTATATTTTGTGTTTCAAGTCAATTAAAGGCTCAAAGTGATTTTGTAAAGGGGGGAAAGTATGAAATTGATTCGATTATAGTCTCTGGTCTTAAAACATTTAATCAAAAAACAGTAGTTTCATACAGTGGTCTTAGAAAAGGCCAAATAATTCAAGTCCCTGGGGACGAAATAACTACTACTATTAATAAGCTATGGAAGTTAGAACTTTTTAGTGATATTAATTTTTATGTCTCTGATTTAAAAAATAATAAAGTTACCCTTGAAATAGAAATTGAAGAATTGCCAACCTTAACTGATGTAAAAATAAAAGGTATTAAAAAATCAAAATCTGAAACTATAATAAATGATACTGAACTAAATAAGGGGAAAAAACTATCAAAAAGTTTCATAACAAATACTCGAAACTATATTATCAATGAATTTAAAAAAGATGGTTTTTTGAATGTAAAAGTTAACCTGAATACAATTCCCGACAGTGTTGGAAAAAACAATCTTAAGATGTTAATTAATATTGATCGTGGAGATAGAATTAAAATTAATTCTATCGATTTCTCTGGTAATGAGGTATATTCAAATTTTAAATTAAAAGGAAAATTAAAAAATACTAAGCAAAAACTTCTTGGAAGATTTTGGAAAAAATCTAAATTTATTGATGATGATTTTGATGAAGATAAAGAGAACTTAATTGATTTTTTTAAAGAAAAAGGCTACCGGGATGCAAGAATTGTATCAGACTCAATAATAATTAATGAAAATAATTCTTTAACATTAAAAATCAATATTGAAGAAGGTAAAAGATACTACTTTGGTGATATTAAATTTATTGGAAATAGTGTTTATAATAATTTTCAACTCCAACAAATATTAGGAATAAAAAAAGGTGATCCTTACAATGGAGTATTGTTAAAAAAACAAATAGCCAATGATAAAAAACCTGATGCAAATGATTTAACAAATTTGTATCAAAATAATGGATATTTATTTTCTTCTATTAACGCTGTTGAGGTAAGTGCAGAGGAGGATACTATAAATTATGAGATAAGAATTAATGAGGGTAAATTAGCTCAATTTAATAAAATATCTGTTGTTGGAAATACAAAAACTAATGACAGGGTAATTTATAGAGAAATTAGGACTAAACCTGGTGAACTTTACAGCAAAGATAAAGTTGTAAGAACTGTTAGAGAGTTAGGTCAACTTGGATTTTTTGATCCAGAGCAAATATCTCCAGATTTTAAGAATGTTGATCCTAACTCAGGTACTGTTGATATTGAATACGGTCTAGTAGAGGCTGGGGCAAGTCAAGTTGAAATTCAAGGAGGATATGGTGGAGGAGGTTTTATTGGTTCTTTTGGTTTCTCTGTAAATAACTTTTCCGTTCAAAATTTAAAAAATAAAAAAGCTTGGACTCCTTTCCCTATGGGTGATGGGCAGACGCTTAGTCTAAGACTTCAAGCGACTCAATTTTATAATGCTTATAGTTTCAGTTTTATTGAGCCCTGGCTTGGTGGCAGACAACCTTTTCAATTTTCTACATCATTTTCACACACAACTCAATACAGGTACGATTACTTTACTGGAAGAGCTGATAAATCTCAATATATGCAGATTAGCGGTATGAGTATAGGTCTAGCTAAACGACTTAGGGTACCCGATGACTATTTTACTTTGTCTCAAGTTATTCAATTTCAATATTTTGATCTGAAAAATTATTTTACTGGGTTGTTTACATTTGGAGATGGAAAAGCCAATAATTTAAATTACACAATTGCTTTATCTAGAAATAACACATTCACAAACCCAATTTTTCCTGTTGGAGGATCTACATTTACCTTAAGTGGTAAGTTTACACTTCCATATTCATTAATTACAGGAGAAGATTTTTCTGACTTGGCAAGTAATCCTTTTTATCAATTACCTAATGGGGAACCAGATGTTCAAAAGATTGATCAGGCTAAATTTTCATGGTTAGAATTTTACAAAATAAAATTCAATGGTACCTGGTATACAAGAATCATAGATAAGCTTATTCTAAAAACCCAAACCGATTTTGGTTTCTTGGGTGCCTATAATACGGATAGGGGAAACATACCATTTGAAAGATTTTATGTTGGCGGAGATGGAATGAATCAAACTTTTGCAATGGACGGAAGAGAGGTTATAGCTCTAAGGGGTTATCCAAATCAATCACTTTCCACAAGAGACGGATCACTTCTTTACAATAAGTTTACTGCCGAATTAAGATATCCAATCACTCTTAAACCTTCAGCATCAATTTTTGCTCTAACATTCTTAGAATCAGGAAATGGGTATAATAGCTTCAGGAATTTTAATCCTTTTGAATCAAAGCGATCTGCAGGAATGGGAATCAGAATATTTATGCCTGCATTTGGACTGCTTGGAATTGATTTTGCCCATGGATTTGATAGCATAATTCCAGGACAAACTTCCCCTAATGGATGGGAAACGCATTTTATAATTGGCCAGAACTTTTAAATCTGAAAATGGGTAAAGAAAATATATTTAATATTTCATCGTTTAAAATATGTAAATCATCCTTAATGCGAAATATCTTAAAAGGTTTATTTAAAACTTTATTGTTGGTTTTAATTTTTAATTCTCATAATATAATTGCACAAAGAGGTGTGAGAATTGGTTACATTGATATGAATATCATTCTAGATAACAACAAAGAATATAAAAAATCGATGATTGCTCTAGATAGTAGAATATTGGAATGGAAAAAAGAAATTGAATTTAAAAAAATGAAATTATCTCAATTTCAAAATAAGTTAAATTCCGAAAGAGTTCTACTAACGCCTGAATTAATTTCCGATCGTGAAATTGAAATCAAAGACTATGCTAACGAAGTTATTGCTCTACAAGAGAAAAGGTTTGGACCAAATGGCGATAGAATAAAACAAAGAAATAAATTGATAACTCCAATTCAAGATCAAGTACTAACTATTGTACAACAGATAGCAAAAGAAAAAAAATATGACTTTATTTTTGATCGATCTTCGGACATAGTTATGCTTTATTCAGCAAAAAATTACGATATTAGCGACCTAGTCTTAAAAAGATTAAAAATTAACGAAAAAAGAAAAGAAAAAAAAGAGAGACTAAAAGCTCTAAAAACAAAAAATAATTAGTAAAATGAAAAAATCAATACAATTGTTCGCGCTTATAACATTAATATTTAGTTCTTTAACTATTAATGCACAATCTAAAGTTGCTCACATTGATGTTCAAAAGTTAATAACTGAAATGCCGGAGGTGATTACTGCTCAGAAAGAGTTAGAAAAGCTTCAAAAAACATATACAACTGATATTCAGAATACAATTAAGGAGTTACAAGTAAAACAACAAACTTACTCTGCTGACGCTGCCAACCAAACACAAATAACAAACCAGGCACGTGCTGAAGAACTTCAGTCAATGCAGCAAAATATTCAAAAGTTTGAACAGACTGCTGCTCAGGATTTACAAAAAAAACAACAGGACATGATGGGACCACTAATCGAAAAAGCAAGAGCTGCCATAAAAAAAGTTGCTGAGGGCCAAGGATTTGATTATGTATTAGACGCCTCTGCTAATGGTGCGGTTCTTATGGCAAAAGGAAAAGACTTAATGACCGATGTTAAGAGTGAGTTAGGTTTTTAATCATACTAAAACTTTTACATAAAATTAAAACCCCTATTTATCATAGGGGTTTTGTTGTTTTAAACCAGGATGAATATGTGATATAATTTTTTGCTATTCTTTTAATTTCATTAATATTTTTATTACTTATTGATTTTATTAATTTTCCAGGAACTCCTCCATATATTGAACCTGAAGGTACATTAGTACCTTTTGGCAAAACACATCCAGCTGCAATTATACTATTACTTTCAATTATACAATCATCCATTACAATACTTCCCATACCAATTAAAACATTATTTTTTATCTTACATCCATGAATGATAGCATTATGTCCTATTGAAACATCATTTCCTATAGTGGTTGATGATCTTTTATATGTTGCATGAATTATTGCACCATCTTGAATATTGACCCTATCGCCAATTCTTATTGAATTTACATCTGCTCTTATAACAACTTGAAACCAAACAGAACAATGATCCCCAATTACTAAATCCCCAATTAAGGTTGAGTTTTCTGCAAAATAACAATGCTTTCCATATGTAGGCTTGAAGCCAAGAACATCCTTTATAAGCATAAAAATTAGATAATAATATTACTAATTTATAAAATATGAAATTGATGTAGTATTTTTGAAAAAAAAATAAATGAGTTTATATAAAATAGTAAGTAACTGTGAAAAGGGAAATCCAATAGCAATATTTAAATTAAATAAACCTCTGGAAATAAACGCATCAAAAAAATATAATAATATTGATGAATCTGAGGGGGTAACAATAGTTCAAAAACTTTTTTATTTGCCATTTGTAAAATCTGTTACTTTAAATAATTTATCGATCGAAATTGAACGTTTTAATATTCTCGAATGGAACGATGTTATTGAGGAAGTCGAGATTCAGATTGAGACGCATCTCAATGATTCTAAGAGAAAAATTAATTCTGAATCAGAACAAAAAAAGGTCCCAATAAGTATATATGCCGAGAGTACTCCAAACCCTTCAGTAATGAAATTTGTTGTAAATAAAAGGTTAACAGATTCCAGTGTGGAATACAAAAATATTGACCAAGCAAAACAAGCTAGCTTAGCATTGGAGCTATTTAATTTTTCATATGTAAAGGAAATTTTTGTTTCTGAAAATTATATTTCAATAACAAAAGATGATTCTAAGGATTGGAATAATATTGTTTTAGAGCTTAGAGAATTTATTCTTCGAGCCTTGGAGATGAATAAAGTATTAACAAATAACTTTAATTCTAAAAAAAATATATCAAAAAAGAAAAAGACACCTAGATCAAAAATTGAAAAAAAAATAATCTCCATTCTAGAAGAATACGTTAAACCAGCAGTAGCATCTGATGGTGGTGATATTGTTTTTGATTCATATCAAAAAGTAAATAAAAATGTAAACGTAATTCTCCAAGGAGCATGCAGTGGATGTCCGTCTTCTACCATTACACTAAAAAATGGTATTGAAAATATTTTGAAAGATATGTTGCCTGGTGAAATAAATTCAGTTAACGCAATTAACGGATAATATTAAATTAGGTTTTTGAATTTGTGTAAAAATCCTTTAAGTAATATGGCTCAAAATAAGCTATATCCTCAAACTGTTGTTTTTTCCACTTTTGAAAAGATATGTTGACCATATCTTTGGCTGAAGGATATAAAAATTTTTTATTTATTGAAAAATTTTTATTGTTGATTATCTCTTTACATTTTTCAGAACCAACACCAAATGCAATTATTTTACTTTCTGATAAAAAACTATAGAAACTTTTAGGCTTTAATATTTCTGCCCACGAAGGTTTAATTATTTTATGTTTATAATCATGCAACTGCGTATATACCTCCATTCGTCTGGCGTCAATCATTGGAGCTAATAAAGTTCCTTCTTTTACTTTTATTTTTTGAGATAATACTGTTAAACTATTTATAGATAACAAGGGTATTTTAAGTGAAAAACATAAGCCTTTTGCTGCCGAAACACCTATTCTCAAGCCAGTAAAAGATCCTGGCCCTTTGCTAACTACTACTCCTGAAAGATGATTTAAATCAATGCTACAATCATAAATAGAAGTTTGAATAAGCTTATGAAGGTTTTCTTGGTGGCTATATTTTTTACTATTGGTTTCTTTACAAGAAATAAGTTTGCCATTTTTACTAATGGATACCGAACAATTAGTTGTTGCAGTTTCAATATTTAGCAACCAAACATCCATAAATTATTTTATTTCAAGTGGAATTCCAAAATAAAATTCAACCACCTTCAATTTAAATATATAATCAAATTTAGCTCGAATAAGATCAGATAAAGATTGCTCATATCTTTGTTTTGCTTGAACATAATCAAATGAGTTCATAGCTCCTGCTCTAAATCTATTTTGAGTATTATCAAAAGCAATTTTTCTTGATTTGACTGTTTTTTGTGATGCCTCGTAAAACTTGTAAGCCCCACGAGTATCATTGTATGCCTGATTGATTGTACTTTCAAGGTCAAGCTTTTGTTGGTCTAAAGAATTTTTGGATCTTTCTAGATTAATCTTTGCTCGTTTTACAGAATTCCTAGAACTAAAACCATTAAAAATTGGAATATTTAGACTTAGACCATAGTTTTGTCCCTCATTAAATCTTAGTTGGTCAGATAAAGATAAAGCAGGAGAAATCTTAGTATTTTCGATGGATCTTACCACTGTTTCCCCAGAACTTAAAACTGTTCCAATAGGTAAATCTGAGAAGGTTCCATCTCCAATTAACCTGTCTGAATATCCAACTCTATTACTGTAACTATAAAAGCCTCTTAAAGAAGGTTGTAATGACCCTTTTGCTAATTCAATATCTTTTTCTGCAATTTCAATATTCACTACCCCAAGCTTAATATCATTTCTTAAAGTAAGTGCTTTTTCAAAAATTGATTTTGGTGAATTGTCTAAAATAGTTGAAAATGGGATATCTAAATCTTCAATAACCACATTAAAATTTTCATAATCAGATATTTGTAGAAGCTGTGCAAGACTTATTTTAGATAATATGTAGTTGTTTTCTGCTTGAATTATTGACTGTTCTTGACTAGCCAAATTTGCTTCTAATTCAAAAACATCTCCTACAGGTAATACTCCAGCATCAATTAAAGAAATTGTTCTTTTTAATTGTTCTTTCGCAATTATTAATTGACTTTTTTGAGTTGTCAAAATTTCCTGATTAAACATAACCTGAAGATAACTATTGGCAACAAGTAATTTTATATCATCGATCATGTTGTCTAGCTGATATTGCTTAGCAAGTATATTTAAGTTTGCTCTGTGAAGCTGATTAATATTTTGAAGCCCATTATATATGTCAATACCTATGCTACCTCCCAAGGAACTAAATTGAGTTGTAACATTTTCTAATAGTCCCGTAGTAATATTTTGATTCAAACCAATATTCCATGAATGAGATGATTGAGCATTGAAGTTTGGTAAAAAATTTCCAAAAGCATTTGATTTGTCAACGGTCGCATTTTCAATTTCCAATGCTGACTGTTTAACAGAAATATTTTTTTCTACTGCCATCTCAACACACTCTCTTAGGGTCAAAGTTTGAGAAAAAGTAAAATTGGCAAAACCAAATATTATTATGTAGTATTTTAATTTCATTTAGAATTATTAAAGGTTAAATTAAATATTAGTCATCTCACTTTTCATCATCATCTTCATCGTCGTCGCCAATCTTTTCTGGTTTAGTCTCATTCCAAACTTTAATTTTATCATTCATAGTCAATCCAGATAAAATTTCAATGTTTATTCCATCTGAAATGCCA
>CENX01212066.1_pt1 | contig 23330 bp, 22 predicted proteins | sample 361321 | NCBI WGS metagenome assembly CENX01 (sample SAMEA2619678, study PRJEB7988) | marine metagenome | isolation source: saline water (ENVO:00002010), including | reverse complement strand
CGGGGGGTATTCAAGAGGAGGCGCCGTCATTGGGTAAGCCAGTGCTGGTGATGCGTGATGTCACTGAGCGGCCAGAGGCTGTTGAAGCAGGTACGGTGCGTTTAGTTGGCACTGACAAGGCTGAAATTATTCAGCACGTCGAAGGCGTTATGCTAGATTCTGCGATCTATGAAGCTATGTCGAAAGCCCATAATCCCTATGGTGATGGCCAGGCGGCCACACGCATCGTAAAAGTCATCGAATCACTCATTAGCTGCTAAATAGACTGCTATCGGCCATTTTCCCATAGTTAATAGAATGGCTTTTATTATTTTCTCTTCAGCAACCGATCTTAAAGTGTTTTTTATCTCGCTTGGCTAGTTACCCAGCCCCAGTGCTGTGAGATAATATTCCTCCAAATTAAGAGGGAGTCATACTGTTGTGGATATGAAGCAATACATGCAGGGCTTAGGTGAGCAAGCCCGCCAAGCCAGTCGCGCCATGTCTGCTGCCGATTCTGGCGCTAAGAATGCCGCTTTATTAGCCATTGCTCAGCGCATTCAGGCTGACCGCGATGCGCTCATGGCAGCCAATGCTGACGATATGGCGGCAGCTCATGCCAACGGTTTAGAGCCGGCATTATTAGATCGCTTAGAGCTCACTCCGGCAAGAATTGACGCAATGCTCGAGGGTATCGAGCAAGTTGCTGCCTTAGCGGACCCTGTGGGCGCCTTAACCGACCTCGTCGCCAGACCGTCGGGTATTCAAGTGGGGAAAATGCGCGTGCCTTTAGGTGTTATAGGCATCATCTATGAGTCGCGTCCTAATGTGACAGTCGAAGCGGCAAGCTTATGCCTAAAGTCCGGCAACGCGGTTATTTTGCGAGGTGGCTCTGAGGCACTGCGTTCCAACCGAGCGATTGCCCAGTGCATTTGTGATGGGCTGGCCGATGCACAGTTACCGGCAGCGGCGGTTCAAGTGGTTGAAACCAGTGATCGAGCCGCGGTGGGCGAGTTAATCACTATGCCAGACTATGTTGATGTCATTGTGCCACGCGGTGGAAAAGGATTGATTGAGCGAATCAGTCAAGATGCCCGCGTACCAGTGATTAAACACCTCGATGGCAATTGCCATGTTTACATCGATGACGATGCCGACATTGATATGGCCTTAAACATTGCTGTGAATGCCAAGACCCAGCGTTATGGTACTTGTAATACGGCGGAGTCAGTGTTAGTGGCGAGTGCTATCGCTACTGAAATTTTGCCGCGTCTAGCTTCAACTTTGCATGCCCATCATGTTGAGATGCGCGTCTGCGAGCGCAGTAAATCGATCATCTCTCAGGCCAATAGCGCCTTGCCGTTAGTTGACGCTACCGATAGTGATTGGTATGAAGAGTATTTAGCCCCTATTTTAGCCATTAAAGTGATTGATGATGTTGAGCAAGCCATCGAGCATATTAATCATTACAGCTCTCAGCATAGTGAGACGATTGTCACCGATCATTATCAGCGCGCAATGGATTTTATTCGGCAGGTTGATTCAAGTTCGGTGATGGTCAATGCATCAACGCGATTTGCCGATGGTTTTGAATATGGCTTAGGTGCTGAAATAGGTATCTCAACCGATAAAATACACGCTCGTGGGCCAGTGGGTCTCGAAGGCTTAACGTCGCAAAAGTTTGTGGTGCTGGGCAGTGGCCAGATTCGAACCTAATGATACCGGCGGATAGTCATCACTCGACTGCAGGTATTAAGCGTATTGGTGTCTTTGGCGGTACTTTTGACCCCGTGCATCTGGGGCATATGGGTTCCGCCAAAGCTTTACTGGCCGCCCAAAATTTAGATCAAATATACTTTATGCCTTGCCAGCAGCATCCGCATGATAAGCAGCCGATGGCAAATGCTGAACAACGCTTGGCTATGTTAAACTTAGCCGTGCAAGGGCAGTCATCTTTTTCTGTTGACGATCGAGAATTGGCTCGCTCAGGTAAGTCATTTACGGTTGATAGCCTGATTGATATTCGCGAAGAAGTTGGCGAGCAAGCGGTACTGATATTTTTATTAGGTAGCGATGCGTTTGCTGAGTTTCATCGTTGGCAGCGTTGGGAAGCTATTTTTTCCTTAGCGAACGTCGCAGTGATTGAGCGCGCTAACGCGCAATCAGTTCAGGCAATTGAAACAGTGGGGCTTAAGCAAAAAATTAATCAAGCGGTTGATTTTGTAGATACACCTTCTGGACAAATGACCATTGCTTCGCTGCCGCCATATCCGGTTTCATCAACCTTATTGCGGGATCAATTATTGCAAGCGTCGGCAAGTTCGTCGCTATTAACTGAGTTTATGTCGCCCCAAGTATTGGATTATATTTACCAGCAACACTTATATCGTTAGCGATATTAAATTTAGGAGTTAATAACACTACAGTGAGTAATGAAAAATTAAAAAACACCATTATTACGGCTTTAGAGGATCTTAAGGCTAATGATATTGCCGTTTTGTCGGTTGCTGAATCTTCAACGGTAACCGATTGGATGGTGATCGCTAGTGGCACCTCAAATCGCCATGTAAAGGCCTTGGCTAATAATGTGGAAGTAGAGGCAAAGCAGATTGGCTTTAAGTCCCTTGGTGCTGAAGGCAATGATACGGCTGAATGGGTATTGGTTGATTTTGGTGATGTGATTGTTCATGTTATGTTGCCAAGCACACGAGAATTTTACGATTTAGAAAGCTTGTGGACCTTAAAGCCAGTTTAGTTATTTGGGGTAGGCTTTATTATGCAGATATCTATTATTGCTATTGGTAATAAAATGCCTGCTTGGGTCAATGCCAATTGCGATGAATACTTTCGTCGCATGCCAAAGGATTTATCGCTGAAATTAATTGAGTTGCCCGCACAAAAGCGAATTAAAAGCCAATCCATCGATGCTATTCGACGAAAGGAAACTGAGCAGTTACTTGCCGCCGTGCCAGACAGAAATAATATTGTGGTGCTCGATGAGCGAGGCCAGTCCATTAGCACCCGCTTGTTGGCAAAAAAACTTCATGATTGGCAGCTGGATGGACGAGATGTTTGCCTGATAATTGGCGGGCCTGATGGAATTGACTTTTCTGTCTTGGCGCAGTGGAAAGTAGGTAAGACACTGGGTTCTGAATGGCGATGGTCGCTTTCTTCGCTGACTTTTCCGCACCCCTTGGTAAGGGTCATTGTCGCTGAGCAATTGTATCGCGCATGGAGCGTGTGTACTGGCCATCCTTATCATAGGGAGTGACAGCATCGCCTGAATGGGTACAATATCTTTTATGCAAAATTATGCGGCAGTCAAAGACAGTGATCATGAGAAGCAAATTTTTGGTCGCAGAATAACGGTATCCATTGCCGTTGTAGCGATTATCTTTCTAGCCTTGGCGGCTCGTTATGCTGAATTGCAATTGTTGAATTACCAGACTTTTGTCACTCAGTCAGAAAATAATCGCGTACATGTTCAGGCTGTAGCGCCAAATCGCGGTCTTATTTTTGATAATAATGGTCGTTTACTTGCAGCCAATCAGCCTAGCTACAATCTTGTTGTCGTTAAGGAGCGGGTCGTTAATCTCGAGCAAGTGTTGTTAGACTTGCAACAGCTATTTGATATTGACGCAAAAAGTATTGCTAAGTTTAAACGTCGTTTGACTCGCGGAACGCCTTATCAAGCGGTCCCCCTGAAGTTTAAACTAACCGAGGATGAGATCAGTCGTTTTGCAGTCAACCGCTATCGTTTGGCAGGTATTGAAATAAAAGCGCAATTAGTGCGCCATTATCCGCAGGGCGAAAACTTTACACACGTATTAGGCTATGTTGGACGAATTAATGCTGCTGATCAGGCAGAAATCTCATCGTTAGAAAATAATAAGTCTAATTATGCGGCGACTGATTATATCGGTAAGCTGGGTATCGAGCGATTTTATGAGTCAACCTTACATGGTCAGGTAGGTTCTCAGCAGGTTGAAACCAATGCACATGGAAAAGTACTGCGTGTTTTAGGTCAGACCAAGCCTCAGCCAGGCGTCGACCTACATCTTTATCTCGATGCCGATTTGCAGCAAAGGATAAGCACCTTAATGGGTGATAGAAGGGGTTCAGTGGTAGCGATTGATCCTCGCACAGGCGGTGTTCTTGCGATGGTCAGTACACCTTCTTATGATCCCAACCCTTTCGTAACAGGTATCTCGACTATCGACTATGCGAAGTTAAGAGATTCGATTGATTTGCCGCTTTTTAATCGTTCTTTGCAGGGCCAGTACCCGCCAGGATCGACGATTAAGCCGATTATAGGTTTAGCTGGTCTGCATTATCAGGTGATTACCGCTGATTCTACTGTACCTGATCCGGGTTGGTACCAACTGCCAAACGATAGCCGGTTTTATCGCGATTGGAAACGTGAAGGCCATGGCCATAAGGTTAATTTACATGACTCCATTGCTGAAAGTTGTGATGTATTTTTTTATGACCTCGCTTATCAGTTAGGCGTTGACAAGATCCATGACTTTTCGAGTTTATTTGGCTTAGGTGTTCGCTCCGGCATTGATTCAACCAGTGAGCGAAGTGGTTTGTTACCTTCGAGGCAATGGAAGAAAGCTAAAAAGCGTGAACCTTGGTTTCCCGGTGAAACCTTAAATATTGGTATTGGTCAGGGCTATATGTTGACCACGCCTCTTCAGCTTGCAGTTGCTACGGCCACAATTGCTAATCGAGGTTATCGACCTACACCGAAGTTAGTGAAAGCATTTGATGGCAATCCTTTTGAGAGGAATAACCCCTATGAGAGTGATCTTGAGCGCAGTGCTCAGCATGATGATATGTCTAATAATAGGCCGATCGATTCCATACTGCATTTAAGCCGTGATGTGAGTGATACACATTGGCAGCAGATTATTGATGGCATGGAAGCTGTAGTCCACGACCCTAAAAAAGGCACTGCTAGGGCTATCAGGCGCGGTCTCAATTATCGGATTGCCGGTAAAACGGGGACTGCGCAAGTCGTTGGTATCGCTCAAGGCGAAGAGTACGATGCAGACGCACTTTTAGAGAGGCAACGTGATCATGCATTATTTGTTGGCTTCGCCCCGCTAGAGCAGCCGAAGGTAGCAGTGGCGGTAATTGTTGAGAATGCTGGCGGCGGCAGTACGGTGGCGGCTCCGATTGCCCGTAAGGTATTTGATTGGGTGCTTGAATCGACCGACGAAAAAAAACAAATGGCAGTCGTATCAAGATTTTAGCGATCAGCTTATGGGGTTATTTTGAATAGTCGATCTGATTTTAGTCGTAATTTACCGGGTGATCCTAGTGCCTTAAGGGCACAGACGGGCCGATTTCGACGCTGGCGATTAGATCCGCCCTTATTGTTACTGTTGATGTGTTTGGCCGCTTTTGGGTTGTTTATCCTTTATAGTGCCAGTGGCAAGGATATCGACAGGGTAACTCGTCAATTAATTTATCTTGCGATTGCTTTTTTTGGTCTGGTTGTGGTTGCTCAATTCAAAGTCGAAATTTTAAAAGTACTAGCGCCTATAGGTTATATTGGTGGCATTGTTTTGCTGTTACTTGTTGCCTGGTTCGGTGACGACTCAAAAGGTGCGCAACGTTGGCTTGATGTATTTGGCATTATCCGTTTTCAACCGTCCGAATTAATGAAGATTGTCGTTCCCTTGACGGTTGCATGGTATCTCAGTGAACGGTTATTACCGCCAAGCACGAAAACATTGGTGATTAGCTTTTTTATAGCGATTTTCCCGTCAGTCTTAATTGTGTTGCAGCCTGATTTGGGGACTGCCATCTTGATTGCTGCATCAGGTTTGTTTGTGTTGTGGCTGGCAGGTTTAGGGTGGGGGTATATATTTGCTGCCGTGCTTGCGCTGTTAGGTGCAGCCTGGCCTATTTGGCATTTTCTACTGCATGGTTATCAGCGACAGAGGATAATGACATTATTCAATCCTGAAAGCGATCGATTGGGAGCGGGATGGAATATTATTCAATCAAAAACGGCGATTGGTTCGGGCGGCTGGGATGGCAAAGGCTGGCTTAATGGGACACAATCGCAGCTCGATTTCTTACCTGAAAGTCATACTGATTTTATCATTGCGGTTTTGGCCGAAGAGTTGGGATTTGTTGGAGTATTCCTATTACTGCTGATGTATTTATTGATTATTCTTCGCGGCGCGCAAATAAGCTTGGCGGCTAAAACCACATTTGCCAGTCTAGTTGCGGGCAGTATTACCTTAACTTTTTTTGTTTATATTGTCGTGAATATGGGCATGGTCTCTGGGTTACTACCGGTGGTGGGTGTGCCGTTGCCATTAGTGAGTTACGGTGGAACATCATTAGTGACTATGCTGGCCAGTTTTGGTATTTTGATGGCGATTAGTGCTGAAAGTTATCGCCGTTAATTCATTGTAAAAACTGATTGAATGCTGCCGCAATAGTGATAGGCTAGTCTATGAGTTTTAGTCTAGGTGCAGAAGGCTCAGTTGCGGTTAACGGCATCATTATAAATAAGGATAGAGTATGAAATATCGATTACATTCAATGTTGTCAGCTTTAGCGCCAACTTTATCACTTATGGCAATTGCGCTAATCATTATTGTTAGCCCCGTTAAAGCAGATTATCGACAGCATCCGAGTGCAGTAGCCGTTATCAAGACTCTAGTCGATAAGCATGGTTTTAGCGTTGCTCAAGTAAATGCGATTCTCAAGCAGGCAGAAACTGAGCAGCGGATACTCGATAGTATGACCAATGCGGCAGAGAAAACGAAAACTTGGACTGCGTATCGAAGCAGTTTTTTGAGCCCCTTTAGGATCACTAAAGGGGCTGAATTTTTGGTGGCGCATAAGAGCACATTTGATCAGGTTGAGCAAGAATACGGTGTGCCCCGCGAGATAATCACCGCGATATTAGGAGTAGAAACTAATTACGGTGGTTATACCGGTAAAACGCGAGTGTTGAATGCCTTATCAACCTTAGCATTTGAACATCCTAGAAGAAGCCGTTTTTTCACATCAGAGTTGATTGAATACATTGTTTTATGTCGCGAGCAGCAGTGGGATGCTAGTGAGCAACTGGGTTCTTATGCCGGAGCTATGGGCATGAGTCAGTTTATGCCTAGTAATTATCGTCGATTGGCCGTTGATGGTGATGGTGATGGCGACATCGATTTATTTGAGTCTGTCGATGCGATACATAGCATCGCTAATTACTTTATTCATCACGGCTGGCAAAACGCTCAGCCTGTTGCCAGCCGTGTCGCTGTGAGGCAAGATTTCGACGTTGCGCTGATAAGTCGTGGCTTAAAACCGAATCACAGCGTTGCGCACTTATCTGAAGGCGGGTTTTACCCACAAGATAATATGCCGCCTTCGGTTAAGGCACGGGTGATTCGTTTTAACGACGCCGATGGTGATGAATTTTGGTTTGGTTATCAAAACTTTTATGCGATAAGTAGGTATAATCCACGTTCAAAATATGCCATGGCTGTCTATCAGTTGAGTTTAGCGATTGAAAAACAAGCTAAGGATGCCCCTCAGGTATCTTCTTAAGTTTAGGTGAAGCGACTTATAATTTTATTGTGGTGCGCCTTCTTGCCGCGGTGTTTGAGATGAGTAATTTATGGTTAAAATTAATGATTAGCCGCTATTTTTCTTGTTATGTTAGCCGTTATGGGCGAGCAATGATATATACACTTTTATCGGTCGGGATTATTGGCGTGTCCAGTTGCGGGTTTTTTGATGATTTAAGCCAAACCCCTAGTGGCGTCGCAAGAGGCAGTGACAGTGCGCCAAAAACTAAGTTAGATGTGAAGCGTATAAAGGATGCCGTGCCGCGGGTTGAACCTAAAAGTCGTGGTGGTAATTTCAGCCCTTATACCGTTTTAGGTAAAACCTATACAGTGCTTGATTCATCAAAGGGGTACAAAGCGCGCGGTGACGCGTCGTGGTATGGGACAAAATTTCATGGCCGGCTTACCTCTAATGGTGAGCGTTATAATATGTATGCTATGAGCGCAGCCCATAAATCGCTACCTATACCTACTTACGTTAAAGTTACTAATTTAGAAAACCGCCGTCAAATTATCGTTCGTGTTAATGACCGTGGGCCATTTTATCCTGGCCGTATTATAGATCTTTCCTATGCTGGCGCGTCAAAGCTTGACATGCTTAAAAAAGGTACAGCAAGGGTGGAGGTTGAAGCTATTGATCCTCGTCAGTGGAAAAAAAATCAAAAAAAACAGGTTCAGTTCACTCGTGATGATTCGATTCAGTTACACGCTTTAAAGTCAACTGTCGACGATCAGCTACAATCGAGCAATGACTCTGAGACGTCTGTAGATTGGTCCTCGGCTTTACCTGAATTCAACCGTTATTATCTTCAAGTGGCTGCATTCTCTAGCTTAGAAGCGGCTCAGAGCTTGCAGAATCGCTTACTCCGTCACCTGAATAGCTTGTCTCAATCTGTCAACGTGGTCATTCGACCTTCCGAGCGAGGGGTTTATCGAGTAAGAATAGGTCCCTTTAGCTCAGAACAAGAAAGTCTGACATTTGAAAAAATATCTGAGTTACAATTCCTTGGTAAGATGCATCTGATTTCAGAATAGAGGTTTATCCGTGGTTAAATTTTACGTTGCTTTATTATTATGTTTTTTAGTGAGTTCTTCACTCGCGAAGGGTTTGCCTGCATTAATTCCGTCGCCACCGCAGCTGGCAGCGAGCAGTTATTTATTGGTTGATGCTAATAGTGGCAAGGTGATTGTTGAGTCTAATGCAGATCAGCGGTTGCCTCCCGCCAGTTTAACGAAAATGATGACCGGTTATATTGCTTCTGCCGAAATCACAAAACAGACTATTAATGCCGAAGATATGGTGCCGATTAGTGTTAAGGCATGGCGAATGAAAGGTTCAAAAATGTTTATTCGTGAGGGCACGAGTGTTCCGGTTAGAGAATTGTTGAAAGGCGTTATTATTCAATCAGGTAATGATGCCAGTGTTGCCCTTGCTGAATTTATAGCCGGTGATGAGATGGCTTTTTCTGAAATAATGAATCAACAGGCTCAACTGCTAGGAATGAAACAGACTGAATTCAAAAATTCAACTGGCTGGCCAGCAGAAGGACACTTAACGACTGCGAGAGATATGACTATTTTAGCGGCACGCTTAATCAAAGACTTTCCTGATCACTATGCGCTGTATTCGCAAAAGGAATTTACTTTTAACGATATTACCCAGCTTAATAGGAATGGCTTGCTGTGGCGGGATGCCAGTGTTGATGGCTTGAAAACTGGCTGGACGGAGGAGGCTGGTTACTGCTTAGTTGCTTCTGCACAAAAAAATGGTATGCGGCTTGTGTCTGTTGTTATGGGCGCTAAAAGTGAAAGGGCACGTGAGCAAGAAACACAAAAATTACTCTCTTATGGTTTTAGATATTATGAAACGCATACTTTATATGAAATGGGTCAGGTAGTTAACTCGAGTGAATTATGGGCTGGGCTTGAGAAGTATTTTGATCTCGTTGTAGAAGACGATATTATTTTAACAATTCCGCGTGGTGAAAGAGATTTTCTTGAAGTCAGCATTGAAGTCGATAAAAATATAGTAGCTCCTGTTATTGCTGGACAAAGCTATGGCATTTTGAATATCAAAAAAGGCGATGAATTGTTGATCCAGCGTAATATAGTTGCTGCTAAGGATGTTGATTCAGCCGGTTTTCTTTTGCGGTTATGGGATCTGATTATATTGTTTTTTCGAGGTTTGTTAGGACTTAGCTAGGAAAAATCATGAGTGAAATCAATAGTAATAAAATCCTACCTGACGGCGAAGAGCCGCCTAAGATTGAATTTCCCTGTGATTATCCGATTAAGATTATTGGAGATGCCGATCCCGATTTCGTCGAACTGGTAGTTGGCATCGTTTGTAGGCATACCGCTGACTTTGATCCAGCGACCGTTAGTAGCCGTGACAGTAGCAAGGGTAAATTTCGCTCTGTGGCCGTTAATATTATTGCGACTGGCGAGTCTCAATTGGAAAAATTATATGCTGATCTAAAAGCTACTGGCCGCGTCAAAATGGTCATTTAATGTTGATCAATCAGCAATTACATGTTCGCCAATTATTAACTGCTGATAAAAGTCAGGCTTTAGTCAATTATGAGTTAGTGTGGCAGGCGATGAAAACATTTACTCAAACAAGAGATGAGACCACGGTTGATCAGTGCTGGCTATTAGAGCATCCCGAAATTTTCACCTTAGGCAGAGCTGGTGCAGAGGAGCACTTATTAGATACTGGTTCTATTCCCGTACTTAGAATTGATCGAGGCGGGCAGGTGACTTTTCATGGTCCCGGTCAAATCATGATGTACACATTGATTGATTTAAAGCGAAGAAAACTGACTGTAAGAGGTATGGTCAATGCACTTGAGGAATCAGTGATTCAGTTGTTGTCTCAATATGATTTGCCTGCTTACAGCGATAAAAGAGCTCCAGGTGTTTATATTGATGGTTGTAAAATTGCCGCTTTGGGCTTGCGTATCAGTCGAGGTTGTTCCTATCATGGCTTATGCTTTAATTACGACTTCGATTCGGCGCCGTTTGAACGAATTAACCCCTGTGGTTTCGCTGAATTACAAGTGACGCAATTAAGCGAGCAGTTGCGCCATTTGCCTCACAAAAAAACGCTTGTCGATCAACTCGTGACATGTTTTTCAGAGAAACTGGCTTATAGCGAGATTACATATGATTATAGCTTATGGTCAGGCTAACTTTCGCTCTGGAGTCCTTAGTAACCTCTGTAGTAAGATATTCTTTTAAGGTGAATATAAGGAGCTTCTCATGAGTGAGCAACATCCGGCAAAACGTGTCTCCCTATTGTCTCGCGAATACGTCCATAGCCATAACAAGGCAGGTTGGTTAGGTTTATTTTCTGAAGATGCGATCATTGAAGACCCGATTGGTGTTTCGCCAATCGATGAGGCTGGTAAAGGTCACCGAGGTGTAGCGGCGAGAGAGGCATTTTGGGAAAATAATATTGCCAACAGTGATATTAAAATCGTCATTCATCAGTCATACGCGGCCGGCCTTGAGTGCGCAAATATTGTTACGCTAAACACTATTTTAACATTTGGCGGTAAAACCTATAGCCAAGAAGTCAATGGGATATTTACTTATCAAGTAAATGAAGCTGAACAGTTAGTAGCATTGCGCGGCTATTGGGAAGTTGATGAAATGATGAAAACAATAAAAGAAGTTGCGAATGCTTAAGCTTCATATTAAACAATAGCGACAGCTCAAGTCATAGGTATAAATAAAATCAAATCTCTGATTTTATGAGTCGTTAAATATGATAATGCTGGGTAGCCATTGGTTTGCCCGCAAGTCCCAGCAGAACCATTTCAATCAGTAACCAAGCGTTTTCTTTGTCAATGCTTTTACTCATAAGATCTGCTTGAGAAGCTAGCTTTGCCCATTGTTCGAATTCAGCTTTTGACGTTGACTGAACCCGCTTACTGACCGCTGACTGTCGCTTGCGTTGCACGCGTAGTGCTCGCATACCGTCATCCATTTTACCTTGCTCCGAAAATTGCTTCAGTTGAGCGAGGGTTCGCAATTGATGAGCCATGGCAGCAACTAAGGCGGCAGGTTCAGAGCCTTCTTCTTGCAAATGCCTCAGTGCGCGACAGGCACTTAGCGCATCGCCATCAATAGCATGATCAAAACAGTTAAATGCTGAAAATCGTGCGCTGTCTGCGACGGCTTTGCCGATTATGTTTCGCGTTAAAGTAGTTTTTTTGTCAACCAATAATGCTAATTTTTCTAACTCTTGATTGGCCGCCATTAGATTACCTTCAACTCTCTCGGCCAATAGCTGTGCGGCATCATGCACTAGGGTTAATTGCTGCTGTTTAGCGCGTCGTTTCAACCAGTTAGGTAATTGCTCGTGGTCGAGAGGGTAGATAGGTATATAGACGCCGTCTTTGTTGACAGCTTTTACCCATCTGGGGCTGCCTTCTATTCTTGCGGCAATAATTAATAACACCGTATCCTGAGGTGGATTATTGCAAAAACGTGTAATGGCTTCACTGCCCACTGTACCAATTTTACTGCTGGGCAAGCGTAATTCTATTAATCGCTGACTGGCAAATAATGACATGGCATTGCAGCTATCTTGCCAGCCATGCCAGTCAAAGCCAGTTTCAAAATTATATCGCTCGCGATCAACGAATCCACTTTTCGCACAGGCTTGGCGTATTTCATCACAGGCTTCGTTTTGCAGTAATATTTCGTCCCCTGCAACTAAATAGACTTTAGCAAGTGTTTGCTTAAGATGCTGGCTGAGCTTGTTAGAGTAGATTTGCATATTAACGGCTATTGAGTCGAATAATATGCAATATTTTAGCAATAATGCGATCATCCAACTGCTGCTGAAGACGCTCTTTGGTGCTTTTCTGTGCAGCTACATTGTCTGGGTTTTGCAACTGAATTAGTTCGGCATGAACGCTGGTGGGTGGTAGGATGACCGATATCGATATGGGTTGGGATGAGGTATCGCTTTTTTGCAGCGATAGCCATTCGATTGTAACGCTTAAACGATGAGCTGTTTGTCCATCACGGCTATCTGCACTTAAGGTAAGATTTCGGCTATCACGCTCAATAACAGCTAATGTAATACGGCTGTTGGCATAGATAAGAGTATCACTAACGATAATGCCTTGGCTGCGAAGTTGTTTTTTTAGCTTTAGTGTTAGTAATCGATCACCGTCGATGAAAATCGCTTGTCTATGCTCGCTGATCTCCAGTGGTTTTTGTAACTGGTAGCCGCAGCCAACCAGACAGAACAATAGGATGATCAATAGCTGATTGCTTAATCGCAGCATAAGCTTTAGCCCTTAGATAATAGAGATTTATGCAATATTAAGTCTCTAGTCAATATTTAGTGGTTTAGTTGGCAACAATATTGATCAGCTTGCCAGGTACAATAATGACTTTGCGAATGGTTTTATTAGTGATAAATTTACTCACATTTTCATCTTCTAATGCTAATGATTCTATTTTTTTGTTGTCGGCATCAGCGGCCAATTTTATTTTTGCTCTCACTTTTCCATTGACCTGAACGACCATTTCTATAGATGATAAAGTCAATGCTGATGGATCTACAACAGGCCAATCAGCGCAGAGGATATCACAATTCGTTTCAGGCCATAAATCTTGCCACAGTTGGTGGCAAATATGCGGGGCAATAGGTGCAAGAAGGCGAACTAACAGACTGGTTCCTTCTGCAGCTATGCCGGCCATATGGCTATCGTTAAGCGCTTGCTCATGATTGGGAAGTTGGTTAAGAATAGCCATGCAAGCGGCTATAACCGTATTAAACTGACTTTTATTGAAATCAACTAAGGCCTTATCTAAGTTGCTGTGAATGGAGTGGCGTCGTTCCTGTGCAGCATTAGTAAGCGTTTCAAGCGCAAGGTGGTTGTTGTTATTTAAGTTTCTCTTGCCTTGCTGAATCAGTTCGCGCTGCTCATTGCAGTAAGTCCACAGGCGCCGAAGAAAACGTTGTGCGCCTGCCACACCATCGTCATTCCATTCTAAGGTCTGTTCGGGTGGGGCGGCAAACATGGTAAAAACGCGTACGGTGTCAGCACCGTATTGCTCAATCGCTGTTTGTGGATCGATTCCATTATTTTTTGACTTAGACATTTTAGTCATACCGCCTATTTGAACGGCTTGGCCTGATTTTATTTCATGGGCGCTGAGTATTTTTCCTTTTTCATTACGCTCGAATTGCACATCGCTTGGGTTAAACCATTCCTTGCCGCCGTCTTCTTTGTTGCGATAAAATGACTCAGCGAGGACCATGCCTTGACAAAGTAAACGTTTAAAGGGTTCGTTGGAACTGACAAAGCCGTCATCACGCAATAATTTATGAAAAAAACGGGCATAAAGTAAGTGCAGTATGGCATGCTCAATGCCGCCTACGTATTGGTCGACAGGCAGCCAATAATTGGCCCGTTCACTGTCGAGAATACCGTCTTGAAAGTCTGGGCAGGTAAAGCGCGCATAGTACCAACTTGATTCCATAAAGGTATCGAAGGTATCCGTTTCATGGACGACACTTTGACCATTAAGTTCAGTTTTACACCACTCGGGATCTGCCTTGATGGGTGAGCGAACACCGTCCATGATGACATCTTCTGGGAGTAAAACAGGCAGTCGGTCAGCGGGCACCGGTATTTCACCGCCTTCAGGTAAGCTGAGCATTGGAATCGGTGAACCCCAATAACGTTGGCGCGATATGCCCCAGTCGCGCAGTCGATAATTGGTTTTTACCTCGCCTTTGCCTAAGCTGGATAGCTTGGCCGTAATGGCATTAAAAGCACCGTTAAAATCGAGCCCTGAAAATTCAGCGGAATTGATGGTTTGGGTATCGCTTTTGCGGCTGTACCATTCTTGCCATTGGCTGCTATCGAATTCGCTGTCATCGAGGCGAGACTCAATCACTTGTTTGATCAACAATTCATAGCGATTAGCGAATGCAAAGTCGCGCTCGTCATGCGCCGGCACAGCCATTACAGCACCCGAGCCATAATCCATCAGGACATAATTAGCAATCCAGACGGGTATCGATTCGCCGGATATTGGGTGAGTGGCAGTCAAACCGGTGGCGATGCCTTTTTTATCCATGACGGCCATGTCAGCTTCAGCCACTGACTGAGTTTTACATTCGGCAATAAATTCAGCGATAGGGGTATTTTCACTTGCTAAGGCCAATGCTATGGGGTGCTCGGCGGCTAGGCTAAGATAGCTTACGCCCATTAATGTATCGGGGCGGGTGGTATAAACGGGAAGGGTATCAAAGCCTGCAATTTCACGATCGAGGCTAAAGCGTATATCGGCACCGCGACTCTTACCGATCCAATTTTTTTGCATAGTTTTAACTTGCTCTGGCCACTCGGTCAGCTCGTCTAGACTGCTAATTAACTCGTCTGCATATTCCGTGATTTTGATAAACCATTGCGGAATCTCTTTACGCTCAACTAAAGCACCGGAACGCCAGCCACGGCCATCGATCACTTGCTCATTAGCCAATACCGTACAGTCAACCGGGTCCCAGTTTACAGTGGCCATTTTTTTGTAGACCATGCCTTTCTCGTATAGGCGGGTAAAAAACCATTGTTCCCAGCGATAATAGCCAGGTTCACAGGTTGCAAACTCGCGCGACCAGTCAAAGCTGAACCCCAGCGACTTGAGTTGCTGCTTCATATAATCAATATTTTGGTAAGTCCACTTTGCGGGTGCCGTTTGATTCTGAATAGCTGCATTTTCAGCAGGTAGGCCGAAGGCATCCCAGCCCATAGGATGAAGGACGTTTTTGCCTAACATCCGCTGGTATCGAGCGATTACATCGGTAATGGTGTAGTTGCGCACATGGCCCATATGCAATTTGCCGCTGGGGTAAGGGAACATGGCTAAGCAGTAAAATTTTTCTCGTGATGGGTCTTCAGTTGTGAGGAAGCTGGCTTGATCACGCCAGTATTGTTGGGCGTTGGCCTCAATAGTTTGGGGGGAATAAACTGAAGAATTATTTACGTTCGAATCAGTCATAATAAGGGACAATCGCCTAGCTTAAACGTTTATTACTCAACTGGTCTTAGAAGGACCAAAATGCGAGTCTAAGCATACCGCGAACCGACCCGCGGGGGCTAGTCTTGTAAGAGGGAGATATTACGGTTAAACCTTACATGCTAGCCGTTGGTGCTTGGTTAGTAATCCAAACCGTTTGGTAGGGCGCTAATGACAAAGTTTCAGTCGCTAGGTTAATGGCTTGATTGCTGATTAATTCATGCCAATGGTCCATTGCTATCAAATTGACACTCGCTAACGGTAGCTGGTAGGGGAATTTACTTATATTAGAAATGCAAAAGATGCTTTGCTGACGATCTTGACTTTGGCGCCAGAAACCAAAAATCGTATCCCCTAGGTGTAAAGTGAACTGGGTTGCATTGGGATGAAAGGCTGATTGGGTTGTACGAATGGCCAATAAAGCCATGAGTTTTTCAAAAACAATAGCCTGCGAGTGTAGTGGGTTCGACAAGCGCTCAGTCAGTTCTTGATAGTTCCATTGATGACGATTAATGGCTCTATTATGTCCCTCTTGCGAAACTCTTTCATAGTCATTGCGCGTGCCTAGTAAGCTGTGAATATAAATGCCGGGTATGCCTTCGAGTCCAAGCATAATAGCGTGTGCGCAGATAAAGCGCTCAATGCCAAATTTATCAGGTCCTTGATCGGTACCTTGTAAGCTATCAAAAAGTGATATGTTGATTTCATAAGGTTTCTGGCCGCCATCCGCGACTTGACGGTAAGAGACCTTGCCACCAAAGTTTTCCATAATAGCTGAAAGATTATCAATTTCACGATCGGATAATAGGCCTTCAACAGGGCGTAGACCAATACCATCGTGTGAAGCGATAAAATTAAAATAGCTTGTGCCATTTTGCGCGGGTGGCATACTCATCATCCATTGTTTGAGATAATAGCTATTGCCTGCAATAAGACAGTGAATTAATAGCGGCGGCAGTGAAAAGTTGTATATGCAATGAGCCTCATTGGCATTACCAAAATATTCAAGATTTTCGCGATTAGGAATATTGGTCTCAGTAATGATAAGCGCTTCTGGTTCAGCATGCTCGATCAATAGTCGCAGCAAGCGAACAATTTGGTGTGTTTGGCTCAAATTAAGACATTTGGTGCCAGGTTTTTTCCAAATAAAAGCGACTGCATCTAAGCGGAATATACGAATTCCTCGATCTAGATAGAATCGAATGATTTTAAGAAACTCCATTAATAATTCGGGGTTGCGAAAATCAAAATCAATTTGATCATGGCTAAATGTACACCAAACATGTTTGGTACCATCCGTGGTTTCAACAGCTTGAAGCAACGGAGAAGTTCTGGGGCGAACGACTTGCGACAGGTCTTGCTCGGTATCTATCGCATAAAAATAATCTTTTCCAGGCGCGGTATTTTGCAGGAAGTTTTTAAACCATTGATGTTCTGAAGAGCAATGGTTTACGACTAAGTCAGACATTAATCGATAATCATTGGCTATTGCTTGAACATCATGCCAATCTCCTAGTTCTCGTTTCACTTTTTTAAAATCGATTACGGCAAATCCATCATCTGAACTGTAGGGGAAAAAAGGCAGAATATGAATGCTGTTAATTGTTTGGCTAACGTGCTGGTTTAGGAAATGAGACAAAGTCTGCAGCGGTGGCTTATCACTTTCAATAATGGAGTCTGCATAACTAATTAATATACTATCTTTCTCTGTCCATAAATTACTGTGGTTTTTAGGGGGAGAGTAGTCAGTGCTAATTCCCATGATGAATAAAGTCTTATTCACCAATTGATCAAAGTCAATTGTTCCGTTTTGGTAGTCTTCAGTTTCTTGATAAACGAGTTCTAAATAATTACGAATTTTTGCATTCAATTTATTCCATGATTCCATTATTCATATGATTCCAGGTTAATTAGCTGTATTTAGCTCGGTCGTGTTCAACGGCATGGCAGATCTCATCAAAGATATTTGGAATTGCACTTTGGACTCGGTTCCAAGCTGGAATAAAAGGTGTTTCCATCGGTTTTTCTAAAAACATTTCTCCCGCTTTCATGATATTTTCAGCAAATAATTCCACAGCTTTTTCTTCATTGTGAATATCAAACGATAACTTGTTGATCGCTGCATCGTTATGGTAGGCATCAATATGATCAAGAGCAATGCGAAAATAAGTAGCTTTTAATGTGCGAAAATTTTCATTATTAAATGTCACGCCTTGGGTGGCAAGCTTTCTAAATAATGATTTAGCAATATCAATGGACATTTTAGATAGGCCGGACTGGTCATTTTCAGCTGATAAGTCTTGATGCTTATGGTCATAGGTATCAGCAATATCGACTTGACATAAACGGTTAAGAGAATAGTTTCTATGCATTTCAGACAGCACGCCAATCTCTAGGCCCCAATCACTGGGAATTCGAATATCATTTAACACATCCCTTCGAAATGAAAATTCACCTGCCAATGGATAGCGAAAGCTACTCATGTATTGTAGGTAGTCTAATTCGCCGCAGATTTTTTTTAAGGCTCTTATTAATGGGCTTACCAGTAAACGACTTACACGCCCGTTCAATTTTCCATCAGCGGTTCGTGCGTAGTAACCTTTACAAAATTCATAGTTAAAGTTTGGATTGGCAACTGGATAAATCAAACGTGCTAACAGATCACGCTCGTAAGTGGTAATATCACAGTCATGCAGTGCTATTGCCTCTGCTTTAGTACCTGCTAAAACATACCCCATGCAATACCAAACATTCCTCCCTTTGCCGGCTTGTTTAGGTGCCAGTCCGTGCTTATCAAGTTTCTTATGAATTGCTTGCATTGCCGGGCCATCGTTCCAAAGGATCGAGGTCTTTTGGCTTAGTTTTGAAAAAAATTGTAAAGCAAACCGATACTCTTGCTCATTAGCCTTATCAAGGCCAATAATGATTTCATCTAAGTAGGGAGCAAATGACAATTGTTGAATAATATTTTTGAGAGCTGGCCCCTCAAGTTCTGAAAATAATGAGGGCAGAATGACAGCCATAGGCCGTTCTTGACGAAAACCCACCAACTCATTTTCGAGGTCATCAACTGTTCGGTTAGAGAGATTATGCAGTGTTGTGATAATCCCATTTTGATGAAAATCTGCCATTATTTTTTCCTATATAATTTTATTATTTTTAGCACTTTTTTATTAATTAATGAAATGCTCGGTCAGTATTTTTTGAATAACTTGGTTCCAACCTCTTGGTCCGAAGTCAGAACTGATGTAAGTCGCCTCATCACGCTGTAATGGTGGCCTACTATGAAAAGGAGATTTAATGACAGCTGCAAAGTCAGCTTCGTTGAGCATTGATACATCATTTTTGCTATCGCCAAGAGCAATAGATTTTAGCTTTGATTGATGATTGTCTAGTTCAAAAAAGTCAATCAGTTTATTCATTGCCGAAGCTTTGTCAGTACTGGCGTCGATGATATGTATAAACCTCCCTCCTTCTACTACCTCAGCACCTGCACTTCTCACTGAATGAATAAAGTTTTTTTTGGCTTGTTGCTTACCCAGCCACAAGATAGGCTCGCTAAATTTTCTTTCGTTTGCTTGTATTGATTCCTCTAAACCTAATCCTGTGCATTTTAGAATGCCACTGACACCCAGTTGGCTGAAACTTATATAATCGTCAGGATACCGCCAGTTGATCTTCATCAGTAAGTTGGTCCAATGTGATCTTGGATATGCTTGGCTAAATTCCCAGAATTTCTCACCTTTATAGTTGATTGTCTTTGTCTTTTGGGGTTGATTTTTAAAATATCCTTCAGGTATGTATATTGCTGCTCCGTTTTCTACAATAAATGGGTCATGGTTACCAATTGAGTTCCTAATAGGCAGTAACTCTGCCAATGTCTTACTGGTGTTGGGTATCACAGGAATATTTTTTTCCTGCAGAAGGTTGAGTGCAGGGCGAGCCTCCTCGCATGAATAGTTTTCATGGTCTAGTAATGAGCCATCAAGATCGGTGAATACAATAGGTTTCATAGTTGTTTACTAATAAGTTGGCGGTACTGGGTAATTTCTCGTTGCTCATTGAATTCAAATAAATGTTGCACCCGCTGTGGTAAATCCTTTAAACAGCTTTCTGTTGTTCGCTGATAATGAGCGATAAACTGGCGAAGTTGTTGGTCATTCATGATGTTCGTGTGCTTTGATTCGTCAGTCACGTCAGCTAGTTTATCTTCTTGCTCTTTGCGCCAATCAAATACGCAATCAAAAGATGGCGCCTTTAGCATGATCCAAGTTTCGATATATTCGAAGAGTGTTGAGTAGTCGCCTTTCAACTGATCATTAACGTAGTTACGCCAAACCCCTTCTTGATCCTCCTTGCTTTCGAGCTCGTTAATAGGGCCTTTTAGTTCGTTGGGGGTTTGAGCTGTTGCGCCGAGACACCAACCTTCCAAAATAATAACTCGAGCGGCGGGTCGGCTCATTCGGCCGGCGTTAGTATCGATATCATCCATTGATTTGTTAAATGTGGGTAGTGGTATTGATTCATTGTGATTGTTTGAAAATTGTTTGATGACATCAATTAACAAACTAATATCGTGAGTGCCTGGAACTCCGCGAGTGGATAGCAACGGGTGAACAGTGTTAGCAAGGTGTTGCCTTTGTTTACGACTTAAGTAAAAGTCATCGATTGATAGTACTTCTGCACCAACATGGTGCCCTGAATCTAAAATGGTGCGTAGGTAGTTGGCCAGCGTTGATTTACCTGAGCCTTGGCAGCCGTTAATGCCTACGATAAGTGGTTGATTCTGAGTGTTCTTCAAATGAGTTAAAATAGACGAAATGAGCGGTGAAAACCATTTTTCAGCCATTTCAAGATACTTTAGTGACAGTTTTTGCTCTCGGACAAAGGCTGTAAGCGCGGTATTAAGTTTAGGTGCTTCATTTTGATGATGGCTGTTAGGCACGATTTTTTTCTCCTTTAATACTTATAGAGCAGATATTGTGCCAACTTTAAATAAACTACAGGGTGTCTGCTAAGCTTAATAGCGGTGTGATGCAAGCTTGAAAGATTGGGCGGCATAGAAAATTTCTTCAAAGCAATTTTGATGATGAAAAGCAGTTTTTTATTTCGTTAAGTGCTATCTAATCGTTTATGGATTTTTGTATAAAATTTAATAATTAATTTCTGTGGGTTCGAGTAGTTGTTCAAATGAAGATATTGCTTCACACTAATCACTAAAAACAAGTATTCAAGAATGTTCTGCGCCTGAGTTTATACTGCCGTTGATTGACGGTGGCTAAGCTAATAGCATGCATTTTTTTCGACTTATTATAGGTTTTGACTATGTTTGGTTTGTTGCGGACCATTTTAGCTTTGTTGGTTATGGCGGGCCATTTGCTTGATACCTGGCAGATAGGCACTTACGCTGTCTTTGGTTTTTATATGATCAGCGGCTATTTAATGACGCATATCATGCACGAAAGTTATGGCTTTCATCCAGCTGGACGCTGGTCTTTCGCTTGTAACCGATTTTTGCGGCTTTATCCTTTGTATTGGTGTGCTGCCTTAATCACCATCCTACTCATTATTGTAGTAGGCAAAGATTACGTGTCATCATATAACGCTAGTATCTTCTTACCTGAAACGCTTACTGACTACTGGGCCAACATTACCATGGTTTATCCGTTAGTCTTTGCTAATGAGTATCAGCCGATTTTAGTGCCGACCACTTGGGCGATTACCGTTGAATTATTTTTTTATGCGGCTATCTGTTTAGGACTGTCAAAGACTAAATTTAGGGTGCAGGTATGGTTGGTGATTTCGATACTCTATGTGGTGTATTGCTTGTATCAAGGACTGGGTTGGCGTTACCGTTATTTCCCTATTTTAGCTGGTTCCTTACCCTTTGCAATGGGCGCCTATATTTACTTTTTGAAAGAAGACGCTTGGCCCCGTTTAGATGAATGGTTTTTTCAACCGGTGTGTTTACTGTTCGGCTTTTTAGTAAATATGATGTTCGTTGTGATTTATGATTATTATTTTGAAATGGGTTTTTATGTCAATGCTTTTTTCTGCGTGCTGCTTTGTTACCAAATTGCTAACGGGGCTTTATGGCCAAAAATTTCTGCACGTTCGGATAAGTTACTTGGAGAGTTTTCTTATCCGATATATTTATTGCAATGGCAGGCGGGTATTCTCGCCTCGTATATACTATTAGGCAAGCCGATTCATAATGCGTCAACTGATGGTATAGCTATTCTAGGGCTAGCCTTACTGCTTGTATTCGTCGTTGCCTATGTTTTGATTCGTTTTATTGACCGGCCGACACAAAATTTGCGTAGTACTATTAAAAACCAGCTCGTATTAAAAGACACCTAGCAGTATAATGCAGGAGAAGATTATGGTTAAAGATACTCATTTTACTGCTTTAGAAAAAATGTATCTTATTGCGCCTGTTAATGATTTTTATCAGCCGAGTATTGATATTTCATCGGGCCAGGCCGAAATTAGTATTGCGGTTGAGCCTAAATATTGCCATACAGCAGGCGCTGTTCACGGCTCGGTATATTTTCATTTGTTAGACAGCGCGGCTTTTTTCGCTGCGAACTCACTCGAGCGTGATTATTTTGTGTTAACGAGCTCGTTTACAACTTACCTTACTCGACCGGTGTCTGAGGGTGCTATGCGAGCTATCGGCAAAGTGGTTAATGAAACGAAGTCGCAATTTATCGTAGAGTCCATCGCCTTTAATGCAGAGAATAAGGAAATTGCACGCGGTAGCGGTATTTTTGTTCTTGGTAAAACACGATTAAGTGATGTGCCAGGCTATGCTATTTAACGCTTGCTATTCTGAGCGCTTTTTCTATATACTGTATACATATACAGTATTTAAATATAAGCCTTTGCGCTCAGGATGTCAGGTCAGCCCTTATTACGCTCATGAAAGTCACAATATTAGAAGCCAGTAAAAACTCACAAACTATTGATATACCACTGTATTCATCCAGTGTCCAAGCCGGCTTTCCCAGTCCCGCTGATGATTATATCGAAGCAAAAATAGATCTGAATAGGCATGTTATTAAGCGCCCAGCCGCTACTTTTTTTGCGCGTGCTAATGGCAGTTCGATGATGCAAATAGGAATTCTAGACGGTGACTTAATGGTGGTTGACCGTTCGGTTAAGCCTGAGCAGGGGGCGGTGGTGATTGCACTCATTGATGGCGAAATGACCTGTAAGATATTCGATAAACACCGTAAGCGTCTGTTGTCAGCGAATGATCAGTTTCCACCGATTGCAATTGCAGATGAAACAGAATTATTTATCGAGGGTGTAGTCACTCATTCATTGCGTTACCATTATGTACGCATTAGTTGATGCCAACAGTTTTTATGCCAGCTGCGAACAAGTCTTTAGACCTGAGCTGCGCGATCAGCCGGTGGTGGTACTAAGCAATAACGATGGCTGTATTGTTGCCCGCAGCCGTGCTGCAAAGGCGCTAAAAATTCCCGATTTACAACCTTATTTTAAAATAAAGCCTTTACTCGCGAAGCATCAAGTGCATGTTTTTAGTAGCAACTATGAATTGTATGCTGATTTGTCCAGCCGAGTAGTGGCAGTGCTAGAAGAGTTTGCGCCGCAGTTAGAAGTGTACTCGATTGATGAGAGTTTTTTGTGTTTCGATGGCCTTTCAGTTGATTGGCGGGCCTATGGCTTGCAGATCAAGCAGCG
>CENX01089791.1_pt1 | contig 23365 bp, 23 predicted proteins | sample 361321 | NCBI WGS metagenome assembly CENX01 (sample SAMEA2619678, study PRJEB7988) | marine metagenome | isolation source: saline water (ENVO:00002010), including | reverse complement strand
AAATCGCGACTGACACGAATATCCTCAGCAAATAAATTCACATGGGCATCGAGGTCACGCATATCCAGCGACAAAGCGTACTTAGCAGCCAGCTGACGAATACTATCGAGCGACTCCAATCGATCGATACGTGCTTCTAAATCCATAACTGAATCCTCGCGTTAAAACTTAAAATTCATTGCCTATCAGTTAAATTTTAATACCACCAATTTTTTTAAGAAAATTAGCTTTGACCTAATATCATTGCCCCCGTTGGCACGCCAACACCACTACTCACTAACACATGCTTAATGCCTTTGGGCTGATTGGTTGATTCTCCCCTGATCAGCCTAACAGCCTCAGCAATATTATTTAAACCATGAATATAAGCCTCAGACAATAAGCCCCCATGAGTATTGTTTGGTAAGCGCCCATCGATATCGAGGCCACCCTCTTTAATAAAATCTTTTGCCTCACCGGGACCACAAAAGCCAAAACTTTCCAATTGCATGACAACTTCACTGGTGAATGCATCATACAAACAAGCAGCGTCAATATCGCTGGCCTGTAATCCGCTCTGTGCATACACACGCTTGGCCGCTAACTCCATTTCTGGCAAGGTGCTTAGTTCATTACGATAGAAGCTAGTCATTTGCTCCTGCCCTTGCGTTGATGCCTGGGTAATCCCTCTAATTACTGCCGGCTTCTGCTTTAAGTCAATAGCTCTTTCAGTGCTAGTAATTAACAACGCACAACCACCATCTGATTCTTGACAAAAATCATATAAGCGTAATGGAGATGCAATCATCTTGGAGGCTAGATAATCCTCCATCGTTAAAGGTTTTTGATAGCCAAAGGCTCGTGGATTTGTCACTGCATAATTCCGTTGCGAAATAGCAACACGACCCAAGTCCTCAGCAGTGACGTCATACTTATTCATGTATTTATTTGCAATCATGGCAATCCAAGATCCGGGCGTTAACATGCCATAAACCTGATACCACGACCAATGCACCAAGTCACTGGTGACAATTTGCCCTGATACACCTTGCCCATTTCGCTGCCCAGAACGACCATTCATAGCGCGATAAACGACTACATTATTCGCTTGGCCAGTTGCCACGGCCATAACGGCTTGATGAACCACACCAACCGCCGCGCCACCGCCATAGTTGACCTTACTAAAAAAAGTCAAGTCGCCGGCTCCAACACTTCGAGCAACCTCTATCTCATCAGTAGGATCAAGCGTATAACTGACCAAACCGTCAATCTCTGACGGTGCAAGGCCAGCGTCAGTAACCGCTGCTACCACTGCCTCTGAAGCAAGAGATAGTTCAGAACGGCCTGATGCTTTAGAAAATTCAGTGCAACCAATACCGGCAATAGCGGCCTTATTATGTAAGCTATTCATTATTAATTTTAACTACCTAAAGCAATATATGATTATTGGGAGGGGCGAAAGTATGGCAACTGAAAACCATCAGCATCCCGTTGCATCACCATTTCAACTGGCATATCAAAATCTACCTCGTCAGGTTCACAACCGGTCAATTGAGAGGTAATACGTGTTCCCTCAGCAAGCTCAACCAGCACAATAATCAATGGATAATCGTAGCCGGGAAACTTGGGATGGTGCAGCACCGTAAAACTACAAACAGTACCCTTACCTGATGCCGAGATAAAATCCCATTCTTGTGACTGACATTGATCGCACATGGGGCGTGGCGGATGCCTCAATGATTGACAACCTTGGCAACGCTGGATAGCAAGCACTCCCTCAGCAGCTTGATCCCACCACCATTTATTATCCAAACCTAGTACGGGCTTTATTCGTGATACTAACGATTCACTCATATCGATTATTCACCTTAAGGGAAAAGTGTTTTCGCGTTAATGGTCTCAACTGTCAACTTTTGCGTTGTCTAGCGCAGTTATATCGAAATCAGGAATATAAAGCTGCTGCGTCTTACCGCCATCAACGGGCAAGACAATACCTGTAACAAAAGAAGCCTGATCCGAACATAAAAAACAGATCGCCTCGGCTATTTCCTCGGGCTCAGCATGACGCTGCATGGGTATCGAACCAGCAATCGTATTCATCATCACTTCACTCTTACCGGTTGCCTGATCTAGACCTGGCGTTTTAACCGAACCCGGAGCAACAACATTTACTCTGACATTATAAGGTGCCGCTTCCATTGCGGCACAACTAGTGAAGTGATTGATAGCGGCCTTAGATGACGAGTAGGCACTGGCTGCCATTCCGCCTCGCAGACTGCTCACTGATGACACTGTCACTACCGCGCCGGAGCCTTGTTGATACATTGCCTTAAAAGCCGTCTTGGTTGCAATGAAAACACTGTCGACTGATGCTTTGAAATTTGATTGCCAATCATTAAGACTGGTGTGCTCTATCATACCGCCTTTTACCGAGGGAGCATTGTTAACTAACACATCCAAACGACCAAATTTCTCTATCACCTCTTCGACAAATCGCTCGACAGCAAGGGCATCGTTTACATCAAGTGCATATCCCGTAAACTGACCACCGTCTTTAGATATGCGTTCAGCAAGTTCATCAAGCTTGGGCTTGCGACGCGAACAACCAATGACGTGCGCCCCCTCTTGGGCTAATTGAATAGCAGTACTTCGGCCTATACCTAAACTTGCCCCAGTCACAATAGCAATTTTGTTAGAAAAACGCTTTGTCATAGTTTTCTCACTTTATCATTAATCCGAACGGCCCAATAAGGCGCCACCTGTAGGCACGCCAACACCAGATGTTACTAATACATTATTCACTTCTTTGGCAGGTTGATTAACCGATTGGCCTCGGACTAAACGGGTGGCTTCAACAATCCCATTAACACCGTGAATGTATGCCTCACTCAACTGACCACCATGAGTATTAGTAGGTAAACGACCATCACTTCGTAGCGCACCATCTAAAACAAATTTTGGCGCCTCTAATAAATCACAAAAACCCCATGATTCTAACTGCCATAATACGATTGGTGTAAACGCGTCATAAATGACCGCCGCATCTATATCATCGGCACAAAGGCCAGACTGTTCATAAGCCATCTTAGCGGCAATATCCATTGACGGAATACGCGCGATTTCTGGCCGGTAAAAACTGGTCATTGACTCCATATCAGCAGCAGCAGCCTGCGCAACGCCCTTAACGATGACAGCCGGATGTTTTAAATCTTTAGCTCGCTCGGCCGTCGTCACCACAACGGCACTGCCACCGTCAGTTTCCATACAGCAATCAAGCATTTTAAACGGTGAAACAATGGGCCGTGAAGCATCGTAATCCGCACGATCAAAGGGACGTTGATAGAAAAAAGCCGCGGGATTTTTGGCTGCATATTGACGCTGCACATGGGCAATCTCAAACATCGCGTCTTGTACGTCCTCTGCCAAATGCATGTACCGCTGTGTGTACATAGCCACCCAACTGGCTGGCGTCATTAAGCCATATGGCGTATACCAACCCCAGTGAATAGCATCCGAGGTTAGTAGTGGACCTGCAACACCCGAACTATAACGATGGCCTGAGCGTCCGTTTAATGCACGGTAACATACCACCACTTCAGCCATTCCCGTGGCGACAGCCATCACTGCTTGATGAACCAGACCAGTAGCAGCGCCGCCACCATGAGGAACACGCGAGTAAAAGGTCAAGTCACCGATTCCAACCGCGCGCGCTATTTCAATCTCATCGGTGTTGTCGAGGGTAAATGTCGTCATGCCATCGACATCAGAGGGTTTTAATCCTGCATCGGCAATGGCATCACGGACGGCTACCGAGGCTAATTCCAACTCAGAAACGCCTGAGTTTTTTGAAAATTCTGTATTGGCTACACCGGCAATCGCGGCTTCGCCTGAAACATTAATGGTCATACTTTTTTCTCCAACAGGAATGGATTAAGGCAGTGCAATTTGCACAGAACCGGACATGTGCATTCCCCAAATATTATTCTCACCCGTAACGTCAACTTTTATACTTTTTTCGTTGTCATTTTTTTCAACGATTTCACCACTGACTGTCATGGTCATGCCTGGAACATTCGGCGCTCCCAACTTAACCTTTAATGCCTTCATGACTGCCTCAGGACCGGACCAATCGGTGACGAAACGGGCCATTAACGCCTGACTGGTTAATATATTCATAAAAACATCCGGCAAGCCCATGCTCTGAGCAACCGTTTTATCATGATGACAGGGCTCAAAATCTCGCGTCGCCAATGCCGCGCATGAAATAAGCGATGCGGTTATGGGTATGTCTAAATCAGGAATTTTATCGCCAATACTAACATCGGTATAGTTAAGTGTTTTCATTACGCTGTTTCTCCTTAGCTTAGCCGTTAGTTATTGACAGGATAAAATTGAGGCAATATCGTTTTTTCATCAACTCGCTCGACCTTACCTTTCAACTTCATGCCAATTTCAACATCTTTTACGTCACAACCGACAACATTCGCAATAATGCGAGTGCCCTCTGCCAAACTAATTACTCCTACTAATAAAGGGTATTGGTAACCAGGGAATTTAGGATGATGCATTTCAACGAAGCTAAACAATTCACCGTCTAATGACGACTCTATCGTATCCCATTCAGTTGATTGGCAGACTCCACACATGGGTCTAGGCGGATGTCGTAAGGCACCACATGATGCGCAGCGCTGTATCAATATCTTCCCTTCATCGCAAGCGTCCCACCACCATTTATTATCTTGTCCTCGTGGCGCAGCCACTCTAGTAGGAATTTCTAACGTATCGCTGTTAGTAGGTGCAGCCTCTTCTTGTTCTGGCGGAATAAACTTGAACACTCTGAATCGTTGAGTGCCCAACAAAACGTCATCTTGATTGGTAAACTTGGCATAGGTTTCAAAAAAATAGCCAACACCTCTAGCCGTTGTTTTTTGTTCTGAAATCGACTCAATGACACTTTCTTCAAAAATAGCGTCGCCGACTTTAGCCTCAGCAAAATATTCTTGATCGACATTAGTGCCTAAAGAACCACTAAAACCATGGCTATCAAAGAACTTAACCATCTCAACTTGACCGTCCGTCGGACGGCCCTCGCTAGCGACTTTATAGCCCTCTTGAGTCCAGGCATACATCATGGCTGGCGGCGCAATTAAATGGCCACGGGTACTTTTTTCAGCCCAATCTTGATCAACATAGGCGGGATTTTTTTCACCCATCACTTCGCACCATTGGCGTATCATGGCTGAATTAACATCATCGTATCCGCGTCGTGGGCCCTTATAGATTGGCTTTCCAACAAAGGTATAGACTTTCTCTTCGAAGGCTTTCGTTTGTTCCGGCGTCATAGCTCAGATCCTAGTTATCTTTTTAAAAAAATATTTTCAATCACATAAAACTCAACAATAAGAAGCATAAACCAGCCGTAAGGGAAGTACCACCAAACTGAAAAAAGATTCAACTTGATAGTTAAATATGACTGCTACAGTAAGGAAAACATTAACTTATGGCGCTTTTTGCAAGCCAGAAACAGGTTTCGAATCACGATAAATAATAAGGTTTAAAAAAGCGCCTAAAAGTTAAACGCAGCAAAATCAATTGCTGTAGCTAGATTAATTTTTGTTGTTATTTACCATCCTGAAAGACTAAGAAAAGCACTTATTAATTGGTATATGCTTTTAGTTTATCAGCACCATAAAACATCTCAATTGACTCACTAAAGTCGGCACCTTTTTGATTACCGGCACCCCCACAAACACCCAAGATCTGTCCAGTCGTCCACTTACCCATATCAGAGGCAAAATAAAGCACCCCATCAGCAATTTCTTCGGGCGTGCCGGCACGGCTCAAATCAGATTCTTCTATATAATTGTCTTGCATGCTTTGTGGCAGCGATGCAGCAACAATTTCAGTTGGCACCATACCAGGACGAATACAATTAACTCGAATGCCGAAAGGCCCTAATTCCAAGGCCGCATTTTTAACCAACATTTCGGCACCCGCCTTGCTGACGCTATACGGGCCCATAAACTTACTCGGCGCCGCACCCTCTATGGAGGAAATAGAAATAATACTGCCGCCATTGGCTTTCATTTTAATCGCCGCGTGTTTAATGCTCAGCAAATTGCCAATAATGTTTAAATCTAACAGGCTGCTCCAGGCTGCAACATCAGCATCAATCACGGCATTCGGTAATCCTGTCCCAGCATTTGAAACCATTACATCGAGCTGACCTTGATTATTGCATGCCGCTGCAACAGCGGCTTCAACCTGCTCCTCAACTGTCACATCACAGGTTTTAAAGCGTACTTCGCCGTCATGGCCTAAGGCTGACAGCTTATCCGCAGCTGCCTGCAAAACGTCTTCGCGACGACCAACAATCATAACGCTAGCAGCATCTTGCTCTAAAAATCGTTGCGCCACGCCTAACCCCAGACCTGTCCCGCCGCCGGTGACTATGGTGTATTTACCACTTAATAAACCCATTGACTCTTCCTCGATTATGCTTAGCGTTAACAAACAGCCGGTTAATTAAAACTCTATGCGAGTCTATGCTGACAAGTGACTATTGTCCTCGTTTTTTAACAGTGATTTGGTTAAAGATTTATAAGATTGACAAAAAAAGGGCTTAAAGCATAATTAACTAATCAAATATCACGGTTTTATTGCCATCAACTATGACCCTGTCTTCAAGATGATAACGCAAGCCCTGGGCTAATACGCGGGCCTCAACATCTTTACCTAAGCGCACCATATCGTCGCGGTCATGCTTATGACCAACGCGAGCAACATCTTGCTCAAGAATGGGACCTTCATCAAGGTCATCAGTCACATAGTGGCAGGTAGCGCCAATTAATTTCACACCTCGCTCAAAAGCCTTTTGATAAGGATTTGCGCCAATGAATGACGGTAAAAAACTGTGATGAATATTGATCACTTGTCGCGGGTACCGGGCACAAAGATCGGGCGGTAAAATCTGCATATAACGGGCTAAAACAATCGTATCAGCTTGGTAGCGTTGTATTAGCCGATCTATTTCTGCAAACCCAGCGGCTTTAGCCTCTGGCTCTTTTGCCATCGGTATATAATGGAAGGGAATGTCGTGCCACTCAACCATACTGCGCAAATTTTCGTGGTTTGATATCACGCAGGGGACATCACAGTACAGATCACCACTGCGCCAGCGATACAATAAATCGGCCAAGCAATGGGAGGCATGGCTTGCCAGCAAAACAACTTGGCGACGTTGATTGGAATCACGCAAGTACCATGACATTTGATGTGCAGCAGCAATAACTTGAAATTGTTGTTTGAAGGCGTCAAAACTGACCGATAATGACTGGGCACTAATCTCATTTCGCATGAAAAATTGACCTGAGACAGGGTCAGTATGGTAGTTCGCTTCGAGTAATGAACCCCCTTGTTCAGCGATAAAGGCACTCACCTTAGCCACTATGCCCACTTGATCAGGACAGGCAATCACTAAGCGGTAACTGTGTTCCACAACGCTACTCCTCGCAAACTCAATCTGTTTGTTTTTTGAACTATATCAGTATTTTTGGCCAGCTCATAGTCCTATTTGGCCAAGCAATTAGCGGTGCTTTAACCGCCAGCACTGATGTGCAGGTCGGCCACGATCAAAATCAGGGTCTAAGGTGGCCCGTGTTAAATCTTTAACCGCGAATTGACGAGTCAATTCAGCCGCAAACTTAAAGCCTCGTTTATTAGTTGAGAAGTATAGACTACCCTCTGCCGTTAGGCGACGCATCGTCAAGCTAATCAAATCGATATGATCCCGACTAATATCCAACGTGTGCTCCATTCGCTTAGAATTAGAGAAGCTAGGAGGATCAAGCAAGATGCAATCAAAGTGCTCATCGGCTGTTTTTAACCACTCGCTGCAATCGGCTCTGATTAATTGATGCCGCTCAGCGTCAATCTCATTGAGTTGAAAATTATGCCGCGTCCAGTTCAAATAATTATTCGACATATCAATACTGAGACTATGACTGGCTCCGGCTTTCGCCGCATAGACCGAAGCAGAACCGGTATAACTGAACAAGTTTAAAAAGCGCTTACCCCTAACCTCCTTGGCTATTAATGAACGAACTGGACGATGATCTAAAAATAAGCCGCTATCTAAATAGCTCTGTAAATTTATCTTAAATGCGTGACCCTGCTCTAACACGACCAAGGCTTGATCTGAGGCATTGGTCTTTTCATACTGACTTTTACCGCGCTGACGTTCTCGTCGCTTAAAGTAGATTTTCTCAAGAGGACATTCAAACACCGCCGAAACAGCGGCGATGGCATCTTTGACGCGTTGACGCGCCAAACCGGCATCAATCGTTGCTGGCGGTGCATATTCCTGTAAATGTATATGCAATTCAGGTTGCACCAATGGTATTCGTCTAGGCAAAGGTGTTGGGATATTTTTATAGGGGCTCGCCCCGCTATTTTTTACCGGATAAGCACCGCTGCCATGATCGGACTCTTGGGCTAATTTTTCAACGGCAAAATAACAATCAATTGCCATCGCGTACTCTGGCAGATCGGCATCATAAACGCGATAGCAGGCGTTTGATTGCTTCTTTAACCAAGGCTTTAAGCGTCGTCGGTTTTTTTTCAAGCGATTCGCCAACATGGCAGCGTTATCACTTAAATCATCAATTGATAAAACTTTTTTCCCTCTATCTGTCAGATCAACCGCAATGCTTTTTTCATCGACACGATAACGCTGTAGCTGGCATTCAATTGCACCATTGTAAAGCCTGTGCTGCCGCCAACTGCGCAACCCCGTTTGCCAACCTAAATCTTTATTACCGGTGAAGACACAAGCCTGCCAACCCATGCAAGAATGCTTAAGCAAGCGACCTAGCTGCTGATAAATAGGGATTAATTCATCAACTTCACCTAAACGCTCGCCATAGGGTGGATTCGCCACTAACAGACCAGGCTCAATATCATTCGGCAACGATAGGCGGTCGATCGCCATCACCTTAACGGTTATACAATCTGACAAACCCGCTAATGCAATATTGTCATTTGCCAGCGCAACAATCCGTGGGTCTATATCGAAACCAAGCAGCGTATTCGTCAGTTGATTACAAGCTTGTTCCGCCGCAAGTGCTTGTAGCTTTATGGTCTGTTGCCAAACCGTATCATCAAAAGTAAAGAGCTGAGTTAAACACCAATGACCATTGCCCACCAAACCACGTGTACGCAAAAAGGTCGGCGGGATATTAGCCGCAATAAGTGCAGCCTCAATTAATAGCGTACCGGAGCCGCACATAGGGTCGACAAGACTACCACCCGATTCTGCAATCGCCGGCCAATCACTTTGCAGTAAAATCGCCGCGGCTAAATTTTCTTTTAAAGGTGCCGCACCCCCTCGACCTCTGTAGCCTCGCTGATGCAAGCTTTCGCCTACCAAATCGAGGGCCAATGTAAAGCGGCCATTGAACAAACGAGCATAAACCAAAATATCAGGTCGCTGCTCATCAATGACTAGACGCTGATTGGTGCTGCTTAAAAAGCTATCATTGATGGCATCTTTAACGCGCTTTGCGCCAAATCGAGCATCTCGAATATCCGCCGACGTCCCATTAAAATCAACTAATAATGTTTTATCGGCGGTAAAATAACTGCTCCAAGATAAGGCATTGACACTGTCGTAGAGTGTTTGTTCAGAATCAATTCGATTACGCAGCAATAACAGCGCAACACGATTTGCTAAACGCGACCATAAACAGACCTGATAAGCCGCGGCGAGGTCAGCTTCAAAATAACAAGCCGCAACTGACTCCTGTACACTGACTGCTCCCAGTCGAGCCAACTCTAAACCTAACTGATGCTCTAAGCCTTTTGGACAAGTAGCGATGTATGGCTGAAAAGATGTACTCACTTACCTTTCCTGACGAGCCAATCGAATAGCCTTAGCTGAGTCGCGCACAATTCTAGGGCCTTGATATATCAAGCCACTATATATCTGCACTAAGTCTGCACCTGCTGCAATTTTAGCTGCCGCTTGCTCGCCTGAATGAATGCCGCCAACACCAATAATCGCTATTTGACCATCGATATGATCTGCTAGCTTTGCAACCACTTCCGTCGAGCGCTCAAATAACACCTGGCCGCTTAAGCCGCCGGCTTGCTGCCCGTGCCGATGGTCTTCAACTAATCGCTTATCCGTAGTGGTATTGGTCGCAATAATGCCATCGATACCCTGCTCTATCAGTCGATCAGCGACGCTAAGAAGGTCAGCCTCCGCCATATCAGGCGCAATTTTAACCAATAGCGGGACACTTTTACCCTCACGTTCTGCAAACTCAGTACGAGCCTGTGCCACTTTCGCTAGCAACGCCGCTAACTCATCGCCAAACTGTAGGTCGCGTAAACCCGGTGTATTGGGTGATGACAAGTTAATCGTAATATAGTCTGCTAAAGGCGCCGCGGCAGCGATACATTGCAAGTAATCATTCACCGCATCTGCTGACGAGGTTAATTTATTTTTGCCGATATTAATTCCCAGAGGACAGTCAATTCCTGATTGACGCACGTGCTTAACACGATTGATTAGGGCGTCTAAACCGCTATTATTAAAGCCCATACGATTAATTATCGCTTGATGTTCAGACAATCGAAACATACGTGGCTTAGGGTTACCCGCCTGCGGCTTAGGGGTGACGGTACCAATTTCTAAAAATCCAAAACCCAGGGACGCCAAGCCGCGAATAGCGGCGCCATTTTTATCTAATCCTGCAGATAAACCAACGCGGTTAGGAAACTGAAGACCGAGTATTTCTAAGGGGTCTTCAACTCTGCCAGGCATCAGCCTATCGGCTAGGCCACTATTACCAGCTAAGCGCAAGCTACTCATCGTTAAATCGTGAGCCCGTTCGGGATCGAGAGAAAACAATAATGGTCGGATCAACTTATACATAGGCGCTAAAAAATACGATTATCAGTTAATATTCTGATTAGTTTACCATGGCTTATGACGCTAAGCAGTTGTCATCTGTGTTAAATAAGGCCGACTCATCGTTGATCACCCCAAAAAATAAAAGAGCTGCGTATCAGAATAACTCTTTTTAGCTAGGGTCCAGCTTGCATAGCTAGCCATTCGGCTCTGTGATAAAGACTGACCATCGCTACGCATCTTCAGAGCAACATATAAGGCGTCACTTCTTTGCCTGCAAAAAAGGGAAAACCAATAAAAAAGGTTTTTTTCCCTAAACACCACAATTACTTTCAACTAACTGATTCAAAAGCTTTATAATAATTGAAATAACGATCTCGCTTTGCCCTATCTCGCTGTCAATCCTAGCAAGAGCATGGCAAGCTGTAATTAATTAATAAACCAGCCATAACGCTTCGAGATAAAAGTTACTATGAAAAAAAGTAGTTCAGCAACACCAGCAAGTAAACAGCCGGCCATTCAGGAAGAGCTAGGTGTCAAATTAATGACCGCCAAGCACCCAGTAATCAAGAAGCTTAAAAAAGAACACCCTACCTCTATTCATGGCGATAAATTTTGGAGTTCCAGTTATTTGCTAATGGATTATTTGAATGATAATCCTCCCAAGAAGAACACGAACATCCTCGAAATCGGCTGTGGCTGGGGGCTAACAGCGATCTATTGCAGCAAACGATTTAAATGCGATGTTACAGGTGTTGATGCTGATCCCGATGTATTCCCATACTTACAAGCTCATGCGGGTTTAAATGAAGTTTACATCAAACCACTGGTTAAAACATTTGATCAACTGGATGTGGAAACATTATCTGAATATGATCTTATTATTGGCGGTGATATTTGCTTTTGGGATAGTCTGAATGACACTTTATTTGATTTATTCAAACGCGCCAAAAAAGCCGGTGTTAACAAGGCAATTATTGCTGATCCTCAACGACAGCCATTTGTTGATCTCTGCGCGAGACTGGACGACAATTTCAGCCACGAGGTGTGGGATTGGGAATTACCAGAGCCTACGCCAGCTAACGGCGATATTTTGATTGTCGACTTTGACAAAAGCTAAACACAATTGCTTCAATCAAAAAATGATGACTTACCATGATCAAAGTTAACCGTAAAACTGTCGGTGAAGATACCATCACCACCCTTATCCTATCGCCCGATAGGTCGCTAGATTGGGACGGCAATAAACGCGTTATTTGGTCATTAGGCAGCATATGTATTGGTATCGCCATGGGCTTTACCATTATTGCTGGAGCCTGGGTAATGCTACCATTCGCTGGTCTTGAAGTGTTAATCCTTAGCCTTGCGCTATACTACGTGTCTTGGAAGCTTAGCTACCGGCATATCTTAACCCTCAATAACAAGCAACTGATTATTGAAAAAGGTGTTTACCGGCCTAAGGGGAAATGGGTGTGGGAAAAACAAACCACGCGGTTAGTGACAACAACCGCTAAACATGACTGGGAAGCACATAGATTAACACTTATCAACAACAACGAAAAAGTCAATATTGGCGATTTCCTCAGCCAGAGTGACAGCAATGAATTGATTACCTTTATGAAAGGCGAGATATTGGTTACTCAGTCTTTTTAATCAGCTTCGATCACTTGCCGCAACCAAAGCCAACATTGCTCTCTATGGACACACTTGCATTGGATAATCAAATGTGAATTTATTGTTACTCGATTCATCAGAACTATCAGCTGACAACAGCACAACATTGAGCGGAAGAAGAGCCGAACATATCTGCCATATCTTAAATGCCCAAGTGGGCAACTCATTAAGCGCAGGCATTATTAATGGTCAGTATGGAAACGCAGAGATTACTCATATTAATACTGCAAAAACAAAAGTCAGCTTGCTCTTTACACCCAATCAAAACAAGCCACAGCAACTGAGTCCCGCCACACTTCCCATCACCGTGATCATTGCCCTGCCACGGCCGAAAGTCGCCAAGCGACTAATTGCAGTCTGCGCAGAATGTGGAGTAAAAGAACTGCATTTCATTAATAGCTTTCGTGTAGAAAAAAGCTTCTGGCAGAGCCCACAGTTGAACGCTGAAAACATCCATGAACAATTACTGCTCGGTCTAGAACAAAGCAAGGATACCACCCTGCCGGTTGTCAGCCTGCACTCAAAGTTTAAACCGTTTGTTGAAGACAAATTGACTGCTATTCGCGGCAATAAAGACTGCTTTGTTGCACACCCCTACAATGCCGACCTAACGCTAAATCATCTAAACGATCGATCCACAATTGGGACGTCTGGTCACGTCGTCATTATTGGACCCGAGGGAGGATTTATCCCTTATGAAGTGGCTTTATTGCAAAAAAATACCTGCCAAACACTGTCAATAGGCCCGCGTATATACCGGGTAGAAACGGTTGTACCCATGTTGCTCGCTCTTTTAGGAAACCGCGCCATTAGCTAGCATTTAAAATAGTTAAAAGCTTAATTAAGTAAAGCCTTGATTGTGCGAACCTAGGATTGATATGCCAAACCTAGCCCCCCAAGCCCGCAGTAACCATTAGGGTTTTTCGACAAATATTGCTGATGGTAGCTTTCAGCAAAATAAAATATCGGCGCTGGTATAATTTCAGTCGTAATCTGAGCAAACCCAGCAGCGGTTAATTGCTGCTGAAAATTGGATTGGGATAACAACGCATCTGCTTGCTGGCCATCATAGGTATAAATGCCTGAACGGTACTGCGTACCCCTGTCGTTACCTTGGCGCATACCTTGAGTCGGATTATGGCTCTCCCAAAATACGGCCAACAACTGCTGGTAGCTGAGTTGACCAGGATCAAAGATAATGGCAACCACCTCATTATGCCCGGTCATACCACTGCAGACTTCTTCGTAACTGGGGTTAGGTGTTGAGCCTGCTGCATAACCAACGGCCGTTAAATAAACGCCAGATAATTCCCAAAACTTTCGCTCAGCGCCCCAAAAACATCCCAAGCCAAACATCGCCTGCTGATAGCCCTCTGGCCTATCAAGCTGGCCATTACTGTCTAACATCGGATGATGATTAACATAATGCTGCTCTGGAACAGCCATACGCTGGATCCTGCCCGGCAAAGAATCCGCAGGGGCCACTAACACACTTTTATTTAACATGGTTTTTACCTTACTAAACGGCTCGATGATTCGATTAATCATACGCTCTAAGTTAATGATCAGTTTACCCGCCAATCTAGGTTCGCTTTATAGCGAAGTGGAACACTCTCATAACAAGCGAGCTGGGCCCGAGAGCTGCTTTTTAATGCCAATGCCAGACGATAGTCATTCTCTGGGGTTAGCGACCAAAACTGCCAATCATCCGGAAAATCATTAAGGCATGGCCTCATGCTGATGCGAATGGCATTTTCTGATGTGATAGAAAAACCAAAGTTTGCTAAACCTAAGCTAATCCCCTCACCTCGCGCTTTTATATAAGCCTCTTTTAAGGTCCAATAATCAAAAAAGCGTTCTCGCTGCTCGCTAGGGCTAAACGCCTGTAGTTCTTTGAGTTCGGCGCCGTAAAAATAACGATCAGCAACAGCCATGACATCATTATTTCTTGGAGTATATTCAATATCGATACCGACAGGCTCTGATGAAAGAGCCAATATGACCCAATCGCCGGCATGACTCACATTAAATGTAAGCTGCTCAGCCCTCGACTGCATCGAGGAAGACAATTGCGGCTTGCCATGCGTGCCTCGTTCTAACTCAATGGCATCAGGCGGCAAAGATACCACCTTACCCAACTCGGTTCGCAACAGTGCCCGACTGATAAGATCGCGATGACGATCTTTAACAAACCGAAATCGTTGGTTACGGTCTAACTCAGCCTTACTAAGAATGGCCCTATAAGCCGTTAAATCAGCCTCATCAATCTGTGAGCAACGAGTAAGAAATAATGTTATGACCGGTTGAGGGCGTAAATCTTTCAAGCAGATATAATCCTTTTTTATTAACGGCCTATGCAGCATATCGCGCTAGATTCTATTAAAAAAAGTAATGGCGAATAATTTGTATCACTAACAATAAAAACAACAAAGGGATAATCCATCGAGAAAAACTGGCCGTTTGATCGCCAGACATGGGCTTAGCAAAACGCCCTAAAATAAAAACCAATAACGCTAAAGTGACAAACAAAAAAAACAATAGGGTAAAAAGATTTTCCATTTTTTATTCCTTATAAAACCACTTTCAAATACTCAATAAATCAATTTTCAGCGAAAATCTCCAATCACATCAATAGTAAGAACACAATCAATACGCCTAAGGAAACAAGCATTGCATGCTGACTAATCGTTTCAATTTTTTCAGCTTGCTTTTGAATACTTTTGCTAACAGATTGACTCACCTCATCATCAAGACGCTGGCCGGTGACTGGCAAGGCAAGAAAAAACTCGGTAAATAAACCGCCGGCCGTGATCCGGTCAAATAGCCGAGCGCTGAGTAATTCTAAGCTGGTACCAAAATAACTGACTGCGCCAAGTAATAACACCCATATTCGGGCTGGCAGCCAATCCATGATGCTGACAATAAGGCTGGCGTCTCTTCCCAGTGATGTCGAATCTACTTGAGTCTCTTGCGAATCGGAACCACTATTAATAGACGCTTCAAGTGATGACTGGCTCACCGCCACTGCGTGAGAATCGATGCAGTTATGGCACATCCTATAGAGTAAAGCCCCTGGAGCGCCTAATATTAGGAACCAAAAAATGACCGCAAACCATCGCTCATAGAGCTGATAAGCCATACATTGATAGAGCTGCCCTGTCAAATGCTCAGCTTGCTCATCCAAACCATAATAACGCTGTGCCGCCGCCGCTACCGATGCCTTTTCATCAGTAATCAAAAAACGAAAAGCCTGTGATCGACTGATCGCGTCTCCCCTGCCAATGGCAAAAAGAAGAATAATCATATTCAGTAAAAAGGCCGGTATGCTCGCTAAACTATCCCCTAGCACAGCGATAAAAAAAGCCACCACGGTAATCGGTAATAGTAAGGTAAGTAGATTCACTACCGTCGAGTTCACGGTAGTGGGAATCAAACTTAAAAAATAGTGATGCCAGGATCGCTGAAGGTCATCACGTTGAAGCACAGTAATACCACCCCAAACTTGAATCACCAACCATGTCAAAATAAGTGTTAATAGGTACATAGCGCTCCTCAACCAAAAATTAAGTCTATCCGCGACTTAGCTGCTGCCTTGATCAAAAACTGTTGCTAACTCCGCTTGAAAAAAAGGCCAATCAAACCCTTGACCTGGATCTGTCTTCCTGCCAGCGGCTATCGTGTCATGACCCACAATTCGATCTGCTGTTAGGGCTGGGTAATGCGCAATAAGCTTAGCACTAATTGCGACCAAGGCCTGATATTGAATCATTTCAAAGGGGTCTTGATCGGTCCCTTCTAGTTCAATACCGATACTAAAATCGTTACAGCGATTGCGGCCTTGGTAGCAAGACTGACCTGCATGCCAAGCACGCTGATCAAAATTAACAAATTGGATGATCTCGCCTGTTCTGCGAATTAGTGCATGCGCCGAAACTTTGAGATCCGCAATACCTCGATAATAAAGATGCTCATTAGGGTCTAATTGATTCATAAACAACTGCTCTATACCTTTACCGCCAAACTGCTTTGGCGGTAAAGCAATGCAATGAACAACCAATAAATCAATGATAGAACCTGACGGTCGCTGGTCATAATTAGGAGAGGCTAATTGTTTAACACTTTCAAGCCAACCATCAATTAAACAAAATCCTGCCGCTACGGATAACGAGGTAACCGACTGTTGCTGAGAATCAGTCATTTCGATATTTTTCCAATCAATGCTTTTTTAATCATTGTTAACCCAAGTAATGCCTGACTAATCTTGACTATTTCGGGCAATGCTGCCAACTAAATGACACAATACTGATCATAGCGTGATGGGCGAGCAACGAAAACAGTAGAAAAGCAAAATAATTGCTTTCATAATGTCAGAACAATCGAATCACTAACAGCAAACGCTCTTTTCTAGCATGAAACAGCAGTATTTGCGTACTTTGGTCAAAATAAGTGCAATATGGGTGTTTTTTACATTCGTACTTATTAATCCTCAGGCATGAATAATAGGTCATGAACAACGAACCGAATAAGAGCGATCAACAAGCTAGCTCGATAGGCCTAGCCATGAGTGTAATTGCCTGGCTATTACTACTGGCCATGCTTGGCCTTTATTTCCAAGATAAACTTGCGTCTCATAACAACCCTAATCAAGTTCCCGAAATGCTGGTTCAAGATGGCAGAGCGAGCTTAGTATTGAATGCTAATCGTCAACAGCATTTCGTCATGACTGGCAAAATTAATGGGATAAAGACCATTTTAATTATCGATACTGGCGCGACGAGAGTCGCCATACCTGCCGATATAGCACGTTCATTGCAACTTCAACCTGGTAAAAGAGGTATTTCTTATACAGCGAATGGCCCTGTCGAAACGTATCAGACCACAATTGCATTGCTTGAACTGGGCGAAATCAAACTAACTAATGTCGATGCAGAGATCAACCCAGGAATGAATGGCATGGGTAAAATATTGCTGGGTATGAGCGCCCTCTCACAAATTGAATTTAGTCAGCGTAACGGTCAGTTAATACTTCGGCAATAAGGCCATACAGCACTCAATAACACATACTCATCCTGCCTGCACAGTGATCAACATCGCTAGCAATCATTGCTATTAATCATTATGATATAACAGTTGACCAGCGCATTCAGAGCAAGCGTGCCTACCCATCATCCACTGAAAGATATAATTATGCTCGATAAAAACCGACTCTTAGACGATACCAGGCATTCTGTAAAAACTGCATTACTGGAAGATATCGGCACGGGTGATATTACCGCCCAACTGGTTGGTGAACATGAGCGTTACCAAGCAACGGTGATTACCCGCGAACCAGCCATCATTGCAGGTATTGAATGGGTCAATGAAACCTATAGACAATTAGATCCTGAACTCGCTATTCATTGGTTGGTAAACGACGGCGATAGCGTCACTGCTAACCAAACCCTATTTACCGCTGAAGGCTCGGCAAGACAGCTGCTGACAGGGGAACGTACTGCCCTCAATTTCTTACAGCTACTGTCAGGCACTGCCACCCTATGCAAGCAGTACGCTGAATTAGTTGAGCACAGTGGCGTGAAGTTATTGGATACCAGAAAAACCATTCCTGGCTTACGAACCGCTCAAAAGTATGCTGTTAGCTGTGGTGGCTGTTACAACCATCGGGTTGGCTTATACGATGCTTTTCTTATCAAAGAAAATCATATTGCCGCTTGCGGCTCGATTAGCAAAGCTATCGATCAAGCGCGCAAGAATCATCCTGAGTTACCAATAGAAATTGAAGTTGAATCACTTGAAGAATTGAGCTTAGCGCTCGAGCATAAAGCTGATATTGTCATGTTAGATAATTTTTCTATTGCTGATCTGTGCTTGGCGGTGAAAACAAATAATGGTCGTGCAAAACTTGAAGCCTCAGGTAATGTTAGTACTGAAAACCTCGTATCACTCGCTGAAACCGGCGTCGATTATATTTCGATAGGCGCACTAACTAAACATGTAAAAGCTATCGATCTATCGATGCGATTCCAATAATATAAGTAGAACCGTTCATGCAGGCCTTAACTGAATTGACAGCTCATTATGCAGAGTTTTTTATTTTCTGCTTCGCGCTATTAGGTTTAATTGTTGGGAGCTTTTTAAACGTAGTGATTTATCGACTACCGATTATGCTCGAAAGAGAGTGGCAATTAGCTATTGAAAACGCTGAGGGGAATGAAGTTGAACCAGCTAACGAGTCTGCGCCATTTAATCTATCCTTCCCAAGCTCTCACTGCCCAGCTTGCATGAGTAAAATCAAACCTTGGCAAAATATTCCAGTAGTCAGTTTTTTAATGCTTAAAGGCAGATGTGCAAACTGCAATACCTCTATCTCTTATCGCTACCCTTGCGTAGAGCTACTAACCGCTATCATCAGCGGTATCGTTGCTTGGCATTTTATGCCGTCTATTGCTCTCGTATTAGCCGCTTTAATTTTCAGCTGGTGTTTGATCGCTTTGACAGGCATCGACTACGACACGTACTTATTGCCTGATTCAATTACCTTACCGCTAATCTGGCTAGGCTTAATAGTTAATTACTTTGGCGGCCTCACGACACTAGAAAGTGCTTTATGGGGCGCTGTCTTTGGCTATCTATCACTATGGAGTGTCTTTTGGTTATTTAAGCTGGCTACCGGTAAAGATGGCATGGGCTATGGCGACTTCAAATTGCTTTCCGCCATAGGCGCATGGCTTGGCTGGCAATTGCTGCCTTTAATTATTTTATTATCATCACTAGTTGGCGCAGTGGTTGGTATAAGCTTAATTATTTTAAAACGCCAAGACAAAAATAAACCTATCCCGTTTGGGCCCTATCTCGCTGCAGCCAGTTGGTTAGCTTTAATTTGGGGAGAGCAGCTTAATGCCAGCTATTGGCAATTGATGGCCTTACTTTAAACAGTCCACAAACAAGAGCGCTACTTTACTTTCTCGACCGCTCTATTAAATCATAAGCCGCCTGAATCTCTTGTGTTTTTTCAGTTGCCATCGCCACCATATCAGCAGGCACACCCTTTGCTATCATTTTATCGGGATGATGTTGGCTCATTAACTTACGGTAGGCGCGCTTAAGCTCTTTATCACTGATGGATGAATCGACGCCCATAGCCTTATAAGCTGTCGTTAAATCGTCAATTCCGCTGGCCGATTGACCGCCAGCAAAACTACGTTGTGCTTTGAGCATCTCAACCATACGCTCAAAACTACGCATTTCAATACCTATCGATCGCGCAACTCGGCGTAAAATCGCTTCCTCACTGGCGTGAAATTCATCATCAGCAATCGCCATTTCAACTAGAAACATTAATAAATTTTGCTTCAAGTCCGCTCTGAATCGAACCGCAGTAGAGAATGTTGATAACAGTGCTGTCATATCAAAATCAGCGGATGTGCCGTGCTTAAAATACTCAATGGCCTGTTGCCGCTTAGCGCCACTGACACCCAGCTTGCTCATCATAATCTCAGCCTGATCAATTTCATCTTGGCTAACTTTACCGTCGGCTTTTGCTATATGCCCCATGAGTGAGAAAACGGTGGTAAAGAAAATATCACCGCTCTGGCTATGAAGATCATAGCCATTTCGCAAATTAGCTTGCAAACCGCTGTTAAAAAAACCAGCAACAAAATAGCCCAATATGGCACCAAACAATCCTCCGAACAACCAAAAACCAATGATTGCTCCTATTATCTTCGCCACAGCGGTAACCCCCAAAATAAACGGCTAAGAACCTAACAAAAAGGCCGGCATAGGCCGACCTTTTAAGTATAGAACAATTAAACTCTAAGTTTAAGCGACTTCAAATAAGCCTGCTGCACCCATACCACCACCAATGCACATAGTCACTACGGCATATTTCTCACCTCGCCGCTTGGCTTCAAGTAAGGCGTGGCCGACCATTCTTGCACCACTCATACCAAAAGGATGACCAATAGAAATAGCGCCGCCATTAATATTTAACTTGTTATTATCGATGCCTAGCTGATCTCGACAATAAATAACCTGACAGGCGAAAGCTTCATTCAATTCCCAAACGCCAATATCAGCTATCGTTAAACCGTTCCGCTCAAGTAATTTTGGTACCGCAAATACCGGCCCTATTCCCATCTCGTCCGACTGGCAACCCGCCACAGAGATACCTCTATAATAACCTAAAGGCGAAAGCCCTTGCGCTTTAGCTATATTCGCCTCCATAATCAGTGAGGCGGAAGCACCGTCTGATAATTGGGAAGAATTTCCTGCTGTGATAAAACGACCTTCTTTCACCCACTGGCCATCTTTCCACACGGGTTCTAAACCCTGCAAACCCTCCAGGGTTGTTGACGGACGATTGCATTCATCTTTTTCAACGGTCACTTCTTCATAGCTTGTTTCTTTCGTCTCACGATTAAAAACAGATTTAACCGCTTGCATAGGTACAATCTCATCATCAAAAATACCGTTTTCTTGTGCCGCTGCCGTACGCTGCTGGCTTTGTAAACTGTATTCATCTTGCAGTTGACGAGAAATTCCATAGCGCTCAGAAACCACTTCAGCAGTTTCCAACATAGGCATGTAAGCGGTAGCATCAACCTCCATCGCTACTAATGATTGACTTCGGTAGCTGTTCTTGTGCTTATTTTGGGTCAGTGAAATCGACTCGACACCGCCGGCTACGGCCACATCATAGTCATTGCAGATGATACTTTTAGCTGCAGTCGCAATTGACATTAACCCTGAGGAGCACTGTCGCTCAATCGCCATGCCTGCGGTGGTCTCAGGTAAACCGCCAACCAAACCACATAAACGCCCTAAGTTATACGATTGCGTGCCTTGCTGCGCAGCGGCGCCAAAGATGCAATCGTCAACCATTGCCGGATCAATACCGCCTTTTTCAATTACTGCTTTGACACAGTGACCACCCATAGCTGGCGCCTCGGTATCATTAAAGCTACCTCGAAAAGATTTTGCCAAGGCCGTTCTTGCTGTTGAAACGATGACAGCTTCACGCATAGTGTAATCTCCAAACTTTACTAGTTAAATTAAGGAATGAGTAGCGACACTGATTGACATCAACTTCTCTGTGAGGAACAACTGACAATCTCGCCTGTCATATAAGAAGAGTAATCACTGGCTAGGAACATCATGACATTAGCGACCTCCCAGACTTCAGCGCCGCGACCAAAAGCTTCATTTTTGACCAACTCATTTAACAATTCTTCTGAAGACGTTTTCTTTAAAAAATCATGGACCGCAATACTCGGTGATACCGCATTAATACGAACACCAAACTCAGCGGCTTCTAGTGCCGAACAACGTGTTAAGGCCATGACTCCAGCCTTTGCTGCAGCATAATGCGCTTGCTCAGTTTGGGCTCGCCAACCAAGCACTGAGGCGTTATTGACAATCACGCCTTTACCGCGTGACTGCATGTGCTTTAACGCAGCGCGCGTCATCCGCATGGTGCCCGTTAAAGTCACATCAATTACTCGATGCCACTCTTCATCTTCCATATCAATCACTGATTTAGAACCACCCAAACCCGCGTTATTTATTAAGACATCAATATGCCCCATTTGCTCAACTGCAGTGGTCATTAGTGACTGAACATCACTTTCATCTGTCACATTGCATAGTTGTGTGTGAGGTCGTAAGCCCGTTTCTTGATCTAGCCTTTCGGCTGACTTGGCCAATCGTCCTTCATGGATATCAGCAATCATTAGTGCAGTTGCCCCTTCTTCAGCAGCTCGCTTTGCTGCTGCAAAACCAATTCCAGCACCAGCTGCTGCCGTTACTAAAACTGTTTTACCCGCCAATAGGTTATGACCTTCAACGTAGTCTGGAATACTATTATTCAACGACTTACCCTCATCATTTAACGTTACTTTTTATGTAAAAACTAGCCCTTCGCTTCACGCGGCATTCCTAAGCCACGCTCGGCGATGATATTACGCTGTACCTGATTAGTGCCGCCGTAAATAGTGTCAGATCGAGTAAATAAATACATCGACTGTAATCGAGTTAACTCATAGGGACCAGACGCACAAATTTCAGATTCTGGACCCAAAACGTCCATCGCTAATTTGCCTAAATTACGATGCCAACTCGCCCAATGCAACTTGTAAACCAGAGCCGACTTATCTAAATCGCCACTCGTGGGATCAGACAACATGCGCATCGCGTTATAGCGCATTAAACGAAGTCCTGTGTGGGCTTCAGCAATACGCTGACGCAGCGCTGGATCCTGACTCGCACCGTTATCTTTGGCCACGTGAACAATGGTATCCAATTCATTTTGAAACAACATTTGCTGGCCAAGTGTTGAAACGCCTCTTTCGAAACCCAGTAACGCCATTGCAATCGTCCAACCCTCACCTGGCTTACCTAAAATATCTTCGGCAACTGCCTCATCAAAAAAAACCTCGTTAAATTCTGAGGTTCCGGTGAGCTGCTCTATCGGTCTTACTTCTACACCCGGCTGATCCATTTTAACCAGAAAAAAACCTAAGCCCTTATGTCGCTGTGATTGAGGATCAGTTCTGGCCACCACAAAACACCAATCGGATTCATGCGCCAATGAAGTCCATACTTTTTGACCGCTAATACGCCATTTATTGAGGCCTTCATCAAGCACTGCTTTAGTTTTAACGGCAGCCAAATCGGACCCTGCAGACGGTTCAGAATATCCCTGACACCACAATTCTGTGCCGTCTAAAATTCCAGGTAAATATTTTTGCTTCTGTTCTTCGCTGCCATAGGCGATAATCGTCGGGCCTGTTAAGCCTTCACCAA
>CENX01035583.1_pt1 | contig 23397 bp, 33 predicted proteins | sample 361321 | NCBI WGS metagenome assembly CENX01 (sample SAMEA2619678, study PRJEB7988) | marine metagenome | isolation source: saline water (ENVO:00002010), including | reverse complement strand
GAAATGTATATCGTACTCCCATAAAAATATTTAGTAATCGTATAGTAATGTATTCTCTGAATTCACATAGACTGGTTTGCAATAAGCAGTAACTCGATCTTTTGGATCAACAAGCGAAGAATAAGAATAGTTTCCATACTGTCGAGGAAGTTTTTTTGCATAATATTGGCATACATTAATACTTCTAAAATACATAGGATTAGGTTGTTGCTTACGGAATTCTCCTGTGCCAAGAATTACTACAAGCATGAACGCATGAGTCATCATTTATCTAACTTATTATATACAAGATCGTCATTAAATTTTACAATCAAATATAATATCCCTAGTGCTAACCAAACCCAGTTGTGCCAAGACCATGGTAAAAACATATGATACCAAAATTCATAATTGAACGGGTGCATGGTACTATAGTCTGTTAATCCTGTATCGTAGTAATGTATATCCATTTTTACCTCTTATCACAATAAACCATCTTAGGGCACATATTATGTTCTCCTACAGTTACAACATCATGAACATCTGACTTAGGATGATCATATATACATTGCCAAGCCTGTGCTTCTTCATTGCGTTCGACTTTAACAAATCTACAAGGTATTTTACGTTCGTTTAATTTACCGTGGATTTTACCCTTGCCTGTTGGTACAGGAGTTCCTCTCTGTTCTTCTTCTTTACACCCAACTAGAGGAAGGATTAAAATAGAAATTAATAAAATTAATCGTAACTTACCAATTTCCATGTTTTAGACCATATAAGTATATTAGAAAACCTATAAAACCTAAGATAGCTCCTACAGCAAGTATAATTGCAATAATTTCAAGTACCTTTCTTCGGTATTCTTCTTGATCATAAATTGCCTGCTGTCTTTTCTTTCTAATGTCGCCTTCTGTTTTTAGGAGTTCGTCCCAAGCTGACATTCCTCTTGTCATAGTAATGATTTGCTTCAACTGATCTCGCATGTCTTCAGCTTTTTTCTTAGCCATAAAAGCCGCCATTGCTTCCTCTTCAACAGAACCTGACTGAAAAAGTTTTTTGAATAACGGAGGCTTTTTTGAATACTCTTCAGACTTTTTAATATCTGAAACAGCACCCATCCAACGCCCTAGGTCTCCAGCCATAGATTCTATTTCTCGGCCAGCTGAAAATCCTTGCTTGATCGTGTTGAAGGCCGCCGTTGCGGTGGCCACTGCCGTGATTGGATCAATCATATGATTATAGCCCTCATTGCTCTGCTACAATGGTATTTACGTAATCAGATAATAGGATTAAAGTAGTAGTTTATATGGCAAATTCCATCTGTGGATGGACTGTTTGTTCTGAACCGTATAGTTGTACTGCTTGAGTTTTCAGTACACCACTTACATCTACTGCTTCATTAAAGAACAAGCTATGTGCCTTAGGCCCATCTAACAATAACATTGCATCAAAGTTACTCATTCTTTTGTAGTTTGTAAACGATAATAGACCCCACTCATGTCTAATTTGATTAGCATCACCGGATATGATTGCATTTTTCAACTGAGCTACTTCGCCCTTTTCCATATAAGCAAAGGCACCTGAAATAATAGCTTCTGCAAGTCCTGGTAAATTCTTAGGGTCTATTGTGCCTCTAATGTCTCTTACAAATTTGATAGCAGTTACAGACTTGACAGTATCAGTATCAAAGCCTGCCTGTTTAAATGCGGCTTCTACTGCTCTTTGATTAAACTTGGCTTTTCTTGCGTCTTGGAATCTACCTCCTGAGCTTTGTTTAGCTTTTACTTCAGTCATGACTCCGTCTATTACAAGGTCGCCAGCAAACTCTGCAGATCTGCCTGCAAATTGTATAGTAGGACTTAATACTGCTAGAGCAAATTCTCCTGCTCCTATGCCTTGGGGTGTGTAGGTGTAAATATTTGAAAACACTCTTTTTACAAATGCATCTCCCATTAGCCATTCGTCGAATGAATGCACTTGGTTAGGTGTTCTAAGTTTTTCACTGTCAATATATCCGCCCTCAAAGTTGTTAAGAAAGTTTTCCTTTTCAACATAGGTGCCCTGTGTATTCATTATGTATCCTGCAAACACCTGTAGCTTTGATTTTGCATCTTGGTCTTGTGATAGTGTTGCGGCAATACGTTCGTCTAATGTAGATTTTTCTAATGCTTGGTATATTCTGTCAAGCATTTCTCTATCTTTTTCTGTTGCTAACCTCTTTACGATGATATCTTTTAATTGATCATCAGAAATATTAGGATCATATTCTAAAAGAGTTGCATTAGGTGTAAATTCACTGTATCGCATAAAAGTATTTATGCAATTTTAGGAAACAGCATATCAGTGCAGAACTTATCTACATCGGCTTCGTTAAGTCCTAAACTTTTCATTGTCTTAGGTGTATGCGGATTTTGTTGCTGATTTTCACAATAGTAGTTCTGACATGCTATTGTAAAATCTCTATCTCCGTAGCCAGTATATTCAGGTATTTCTTTAAAGTATGCTCTTAAATTATCTACTGCTAAGTCAACAATAGAAGTAGCTTCTTCTTCTGTTCTTACATTTCCTGCGGCGATCATAGAGTCTGAAAAAATATTTTGTGCCCACTCTGGTAATTCTCTTTTTTTACTAGGAATGTAATCTTTGACTGCATCTTTATATCCTACTATCATAGGATGATCTTCTCCGCCCGAACTTGCACTAAAATCGTGGAATGCACCAGTCATTTTTTTAGCACCTGCAATAACATCGAATCCATATATAGGACCATCATTTGTTAGTTCTGGAAATATACAAACATGCATCATCCAAAGACCTTTAGTCTTTCTAGCATCTACAACATCAATATGAGCTCTTCTGATATACTCATTTTTCCAGACACGATTAATCCATCCTCCGTCTGGGTTATTAAAGTAATCTAATCCTGGTTCTTGAAATTCTGTTGCTTGTTCATCAAAGATTTGAATGATATCGTTTTGGCACTCAATCAGTTTCTTCCATATAATGCTCAATATCTAACTCCATCATTTCTTGAAATACTTTAGTAGCTGACATAAACGCGAACTGAGCTTCGTCTACCATGCCGTCATTTGTTTTATCTCTAATTGTGTCTTTAATTTCTTTAAGTGGAACATCAGTATCGAATTCATACATACGTCCTTGTCCTGGAACTTTACGTTTAATCATTTGTCCGCCACTTAGATCTCCCATATGATATGTGTATACATGTGCCATAATAGAGTCTGGATCATGCATTACGTCTTTCATATGCATAATATATTCATTTGTTGCATTTAGTATCACAGGTGGGCTGTCTTCGTTGGTCCATAATTCTAAGAAATCTTCTTCAATACGCATTTTTCTTTTTATGTCTGGCATTCCGTCTAACAATCCATGTGTGTTTGCCAGTGCTTCTAGTAGATCATATTTTTTATGTTGATTCCATAAAAACGTTGCGTAAAATTTAGGATTAATCTTTCCACTTAGTAAGACTTTAACAAATGCTTGGCGTTCAGCATCTTTATGATGCTCCCAAGTAAGTTCTTTTAAATTGCTCATGTAAAACCTTTTATGCTTTTTCTATCTTGATATTTAGTGGGAAGCCTGAATTTCTTGATAACAAAGTGGCTTCTGTACCTTTTTGTTCTGCAATTTCAAATGTAAATGTTCCAGCTATTCCACTTCCATCAGTATGTATATCTAATGTTAGTTTTTCAGCTGTTTCTCTGCTATGTCTAAATACACCCATTAATACTTCTATTACAAATTCCATAGGTGTGTGATCATCGTTCAATAGAACCACATTCCATTTACCTGGCTCGATTACAATACGTTCGATCTTTTCGTCTAATTTAACTTCTGTGTCTGTTGCTACTGTCATAATAAATCCTTTATTAGTTTAGGGGGACCAAGCCCCCTAAACATTTCCCTAATTAACCTTCGATAGTTGGACCTGTATTGATCTCAATTTTCTTTGGTTTCATTTCCTCAGGAACATTTCTAACTAGATGTACGTTTAACATACCATGTTCTAGTCTTGCTGATTTAACATCAACATGTTCTGCAAGAGTAAATTCTCTTACAAAGTTTCGTCCTGCGATACCTCTGTGAACATAGTTCACTTCGTCAGCACCTTTTGGCTGAGTACCTTCAATTTTAAGAACATCTTTGTCCTTTTCAATTGAAAGGTTGTCCATACCAAAGCCAGCAACTGCTAATGAGATCATAAACTCATCTTCGCTAATTTTAGCTATATTGTATGGGGGATATCCGCCAGATCCATTTGAAGGACTATTTTCAAATACTCTGTCCATTTGATCGAACAGATTATCAAATCCAATAAATTGTCTGTGGAATGTGGGAAGGTTTAGTGTAGTTAGTCTTGTCATTGTTTTCTCCTTTATAAGCAAGTTAACATATTTGGGCTCATGCCCTGTTAAAAATACCCAACCCTTGGCATATCTTTAACACTTTTATTTATCCCTCTTATACATCAAAGGGGGTAAATATCTGGTTTACTTGTTGTGTACAACGCACAAATGTTGTGCATTTAGACATATCTTTTAGCCTTCTAGCACCAATATATGTGCATGTAGATCGTACACCACCTAAAATTTCTGTTAATGTGTCTGTAACTTCACCTTTATATGGAATAGAAACAACCTTACCTTCTGCTCCTCTATAACCATCTTTTCGTGTTCCATGTGTAGCCATAGCCGCATCTGAACTCATTCCGTAAAATTGAACAAAACTCTGTTCGGCAAAATGTGGGACATAAGTTCCACTTTCTGCTTTGAATGCTCCTCCAGTAGCAGTATGCTTTGTTATAATATCACCGCCACCTTCTTTGTGTCCTGCTAACATTCCACCAAGCATTACAAAATGAGCTCCTGCTCCAAATGCTTTACTAACATCTCCAGGATATACACATCCTCCATCAGCAATCATATGTCCGCCTATACCATTAGCCGCATCAGCACATTCAATTATTCCTGAGAGTTGTGGTACTCCTACTCCTGTCATTAAACGTGTAGTACAAACACTACCTGGTCCAATGCCACATTTTACAATATCTGCTCCACGTATAATTAGTTCTTCAACCATTTCTGCGGAAATAACGTTTCCTGCAATAATTGTTTTATCCGGGTAGGCATCACGTAACCTAGCAATAAATTCTGCATAGTTTTCATGATATGCATTGGCTACGTCTACTGTTATGAACTTAATGTCAGGATACATTTTTAAGACTGCTTTCATTGTAGCATAATCCTTAGCATCAGGATCCCATATGACTCCAGTTCCTGTGCATACACTAAGATATTTCATCTTAACGCCTTCACTTTGTTCTTTCCAATCATCAAGTGAATAGTGTTTTCGCATGACGGTAATCATTTTGTGTTCTTGTAACACTTTAGCCATTTCAAATGTACCTACGCCGTCCATATTACTTGACATAATAGGAATACCAGTCCATTCATTTCCACTATTATGAAACCTAAATGTTCTTGTCAGATCAACATCTCGTCTACTTTCTAACTTACTTCTTTTGGGCTTGAATAGTACGTCTTTAAAATCCAGTTTTGTATCTTCTTCAATCCTCATCTTTTATCTCCTTTGGACCATAATTAAAAGAAATGCTTATCCTGTCTGTGTTAGATTGGTTACCTTCAACTTTGTGTTTTAGCCATCCTGGAAAAACATAAAGAGCTCCTGTCTTACAGGCATAGGTAGCCATAGTTGATGTAAAGTAAGTTGACTTTTCTACAACATCAGGAATGTGGTATTCTGCTCCGTCATTCCTTTCAAACTGTATGTTGCCTTGCATTTTCTCTCCGTGTATATAATATACACCACTAAGGGTAGCACCTACATGATTATGCAAATGGTTGTAACTTCCAGGAGGATTTATGTTCAACCAAATATTCATAATACCTAAAGGTCCTAGACCAGTCTGCCTAGCACAATTATCAACCTCCATGTTCAGGTGTGATACCAATCTATCAATATTAGCTGACTGCCCTGGAAGTATATCTGAACTTTGGTATCCGCCGTAGTTACTTACTGTCCTACCTACATCGTTTTGTTTACGATCATATGCCCATGTTTTAAATTCTTGATTATCTACCACGTGTATAACACTAGACCATACTACACTCGGAAACCATAATTCTGTGTGCATAGCCATTACTAGTATCCACGATCTAATTTATCTTTGGCTTGTTTTTTAAGCCATCTTGCCCTGCCTGCGGCTTTTGCCTTTGCACGTTTTTCACTAGGTTTTACGTATGCTTGACGCTCACGTACTTCCTGTATAATTCCTGCTTCTTGTACTTTCTTTTTAAATTTTCTAAGTGCACCATTTACATCGTTATTTCTTACAATAACTTCAATTCCTCCGCTATGCGAAAAATCACGTTCTTTGTATTCTCGCCCCCTACGTTTGTTGTTGTTAAATCTCAAATTTACCTCCTGTTAGTTTATCTTTGATTTGATTTACTTCAAATATTCTATTTAAACTTATCTTATTATACAACATATTATCACCGTTTGTCAACCAATAAGTATTATCATAACTAATTAAATAGCTCATAATACTTCTAGTTTCTACATCGAAATCGTCCAAATTAGCTATACATATATCTGACATTCTATGTACCTTAAGTAGCCAATCAGTATCTAGTGGTCGTTCTTCGCTATTCTCGTAAACATATATGTTTACAGTTTCTTTTACTTCTTCTAAGATTGATTGGAGATCACTTTTAATTTGATTATTTGGATGTATCAACAATATACTTTTTGACTTATTATAAAGGATGTCGGGTGCGGTAATTAAATTAATTTTGCTCATCGTTCTTTATTTTTTGCCAAATAGATTTGTCATTTTGTTCTTCGTTTTGTATATATGTGTTTGGTTCAATCACTTCAGTAAGATCAGGCTTTATTCTTCCGCCTTGAAACGTAGTTGTTGATTCTCTACTTTGGTTAGGTAACCTTTCTTTTTTTTTGAATCTAATGTTTCTGCTGGAAGATATGACTCCCAAGGAAAACTATCTATTTTTTTATCTAAATACCATTGTTTATAAGTTGCAATATTTTCTCCTGGATTGTCTAGTTTCCAGGCTTTTTTAGCTTCTTTCCAATCATCTAATAGTTCTAGTGCCTCAATGTCTTCCGCGGTTAATCTGTATTCTTCCGACGATGACTCTTTTTTTTCGAGTTGCTCTGGTTCCGCAGGTACAAGTTTAGGTTCTTGGTCTACTTCTTTATCTTCGTATAGTTCTTGCCATTCCTCTGTTGTATCTGCTTCCTTTTTTTCAAAGTCAAATTCCAATTGATTAGGATCTTTTTCCTCTCCATATTCAAGAGCATTTTTATTCCAATCAGTTTTGTCAAACATATCTGAAGTAGGCGATCCACTAACCTTTTCTAATAGATCGTCAGTTTCAACTTCTTCCTGTTCTTGTGTATTCTTTTCGTTGTCAACAATTTTTTGTGCTCTAGCTTGTTCATACTTACGCCACTGATCATTAGGTGACTTTGGTTTCCTAAATTCTAATGTGTATTGGCTAGCAATTAAAAGAAGTACTGCAAGTGGATCAAAAACAAAAATAATTAAAATTATAACCCAACGTACTGCTTCTTCTAGTAAATCTCTGTTGACATCTTCTCCGTATATCAATTCTGCGATATACTTAATAGGTCCTACTTCTGCCTCTAGCTTTCTATATTCTGCTTCTAAGCTATATTTCTGTTCTGTAAGACTATCTATTTCAGCATTTGCATTTTTAATTTTTAGTAGCTCTGCTTCTATAAATTCTGTATTATTGTCTGGAGTGACACTTCCTATGTCTTGCCTAAGTTTATTAATTAGCTTGTTAGAATCTGCAATTTCTTTTTCAGCTATGTCTCGCAGTCTTTTAATTTCATTGTTAGCCGCGACAATTAATGGAGATTCTTTTGCTTCTAATGTTCGTATGGTCTGTAGTATACTATCTCTTTTTGCAACAAGACCTTCTCTATATGCTTCTACCTGCCCCGCAGTATTAGATCCATAATTACCATCTACTCTTGTGCCAACAATGCTTTGTAAACGTTTTATACTTTCAGTGTCACGCCTATTGAGTAAATTAGTTAAAGTAGCCAAGTCAGCATCTATGCTTTCTACTTGTGCTAGGTACGGCTCAACCTTTTTGTCTTTACGTAGTAACTCTTGTTTTATAACTTCTTGTTGTTCAGCTACTAATGGCTTGATTCTTTCATAAGCAGTATCAATTCTTTTTTGTTCTCTATCAATTTGATCCTGTATAGTATCGTTTTGATTTGCTCCTGCATTTTCTGTTTTTGTAATCTTAGCTTCTGCTCTAACTATTATAGAATCATACCTAGCAAGGTCTTTTTCTATACGAGCAATCTGTTCAATGCTTTCATTACTAGCACTAGTTTGTTCTATATGTGCTTTGGATAGAAAACCAAAGATACCCATGCTAGTTATTACCATGAGAAGAACTACTGCTATACTTAAATATGTTTTAAGCCACCAGGCCGCTTGTTTCCAATACCTATGAAGCCAAACAGCCGTAACTAATTTGCCAACTTCCAACACACCGCCCATCACCATAATAGGTATTGCCGCGGCGGCAAAAATAGCAACCAAACCTGCTATTGAATAGTATATTGCAACTGCACTAATGCATAATGCAGTTATTAGTGTTAATATCGCTAAGAACATACAATATTTACCTGAATCATGACCTGGAGATAAATGTCCATTTATCATTTACCGGACTATAACAAGCTCTGTCGGAAAAATCTTTACTCTTTCCACCATATCTTAAATTAGTAAACAATACATGACAAATTTTATTTCCTTGTGGGTATCTTGCAACAAGTTTTACAACACCACTTGCACTAGTATCAGGACTTACCCATGTACAAGTTTGTCCAGGATCTGTCTCTTCCAAGGCAAAAAAGATACATCTTTGATGTCTTTCTCTATCTTCCCTTGGAATAGTGTAAGCACTAGCATTACCCCAATTATATATTGTACCATATATACTTGTACCTGTGTTAGTTCTGTCTGCGGTTGTGTATTCTCCGTAGTAAGGACTACTACTACAACCAACCAGACTAATAAGAATACCGAGCGTCGACAGCTTCCCAATTAACGTTGCCGTCTTTTGTCGGAAATGCACAAAGAAATCCTTTAACATTTGCTTCCCTTCCTTTAATCATTACAAGTTTTTCATAAGGACGGCATTCTTTTGCCATCCCGGTTTGTTTAACAAAATGATTTACTCTTGGCTTATCTGTACAGTCAATTGTCTTTTTACTGTTTACAGTTGAACCATTTTCTATTTCAATTTTTTCGTCAGTATAACAGTACTGAGGTTCTACAGCCGCGGTGTTTATTCCGGAACTTGCACAACCTCCAAGTACACTAATTGTTATTAGACAGAGCAAGTACTTTATCATCTCGAGCCTCTGAAATTAGTCTATCAAAAACGTCTAATGGCATCTTGATACGTACATACGTATGAACTCTGCCTGTATTGCTTAGTTCATATGCATATCGTTTCACTTCTAGATGCTCTCTTATTACAGTATCTTTAACAGAATGTTCAACTCTTGTTCTAGTTGTTCTAACATCATTCTTGATATCAACAACTGTCGAAGCATTCACAGTTCCGTTAATACGTTCTGCAAAACCTTTTACGGCGAATGCATAAGCCTGAGACTCACTTGCCTGTTCAAACTTACTTTCACCCATGCCACAAGCATAAGCATAATCAGTCTTCCAAAACAACCAACCTTCTTTGCCGATTTGTTCACAATCCATGTACCATTTAGGATTAGCCTTAGTTTCACGGACTTCTATTTCTTTCATTGTACTACAAGCACTCATCATAGCAAGTGTTGTAACAAGTACGCCAGTTTTAAAAATGCCTTTCACGGTTACCTCCATATTAAAAGCCTATTCATAATATATACATAATACTATACAATTTAATGAAAGTCAACCTATTTTGGATAACCTAGTTATCCAAAAGCAATGATATCTGATTTATTTTACTTTGAATAAGGTCAACGTAGTTTGGATTTGTGCTCCAAGGACCTAGGTGTTCGACTTGTTTGTTAATGTCAATGACACCTTGATACTGTTGTTCTTTTCGTTCTTGCCTGAAACCTTCATAAACTTTTAGTGTGTTTAAAATCCTTACTGCTTCTTTTACAGACTGGCATTTTGTAATAAAAGTTTTTACACCCCATTCTGCATTAGGATTTTCTTTTGGCTTCATTTGTGCTTGACCTTTATCCCATGTTCTAATACCAAACAAATTATTTCCTTTTATTGCAAACCTACTTGTTCCGTATCCTGATTCTACTACTGCCATTGCTATAATAATTTTCCTATCAATCCTCTCTAACGGAGGTGTGAATAAATTTACAAATGACATGCATTTATTAACTGACAAAATAAAAGATTCCCTGTCGCTATAAATCATTTCAGGTTCAAAGAATCCGTACCCTTCCCATTCTTTTTGCACTTGTGCAACAGAATCATTTTTTATCTGTTGCATCAGATGTTTGTTAGGATTTATTGTGCCATAATGGTACGAGGCGACACTAAATGCCGCCAGTAGAACCACTGTTATTATTTTAGTTATTATTGCCATCGGTAGAAAATATGTGTTCCTATTCTACCAACTAGATTTAGTTGAGGTGCCCACTTTGGGCTAACGTAGGTCGCATGATAGTGTGTAGCTTTCTCAGTCATACCTCTGAATCTGTATTCTCTTGATATCCGATAAGCAATTTCTTGGCATTTACGCCATGAATCGCTATCTTTAATTTTGTCAGACTTTCCGTCGCAATACCATGAAAATTGACACTTGTGTCTAACAGGATGAAAGATTCTTTGATCATCAGGAAGGTCTTTATGTTGTTTTGTTTTCCAAGATTCTCTCATTACTCCTTCATACACTACTTCACATATAGTGTTAGGAAATCTAGAGTCTTGTACTCTGTTCAGAACTACATCTGCAACCGCATACTGTCCAGCTACTGGTTCTGACTTGGCTTCAAAGTAAATATTCTTAGCCAAGCAGTATAGCTCAGGATGCGAAGTATTAGTATATAGTTCGCCTTCTACTGCATCCGTAATAAATGTAACAGCCTGGGCATGTGACATTGGTACAGATAAAAAAATAAAACACACAGTAGAGACGAATATCATCGTCAACCTCATATAGTATTTACAAGCCTCAATTGAATATTTAAATGCTAACATTAGTTTCTCCTCATTGTTGCTATTTCTGTCGCCTGTTTTGAACCAGTCTTGTCGTCATCATCAGCAAACACAGGAACCATGTTAGACTTGTGCATAGTTGCAATACCAACAAGTCTACGTTCTCCTGTATATTGTAAACTTTCTTTCTTTGTGCAAGGTGCAAAAGAATGATGCGAATTAAGACTAGGTGCTTCCTTTTCTGGTCTTTGCCAGACATTTCCGCCTTCATGAACCCAATCGGCTTTCGGAGCCGCCTTTGCCCTTGGCTTGTGTTCGCCGTGACAATAAGCAATAAATTGTTCGAGATCCATTTGTAGATCATGAGAACCTATACGTCTCATATCTTTGTTATGTATCTTTAGTTGTTCTTGGAATTTTGCAATTTTTTGCAGGGTGAGTTTTTTCTTCTTGGGCTTCTTGGTGTTAAGTGTAGTGAGCCCTCTTTGTAAATGCATGGTCATCTATGTGCTACTCCTAATTTCTAATTATATAATTAGTGTAGCACATAGTGATACCTATGTCAACTTAATTGGTAAATTAAGCTACAACTCTTCGTCTTGGAATTGAGTAGGTTACTGTAGGTCTTCCTACTTTATTACTGTCCATTGAGCTTACTTTTACGTTAAAGCCAGCTTCTCTTAGCTCAGTAAGTCTTGCACCAGGTGATGCAATTTTTAGCTTCTTTTTAAGATCACCAGTGGTAAAAGTTTTACCTGTACCCCAGTAATTTTGTAAGATTTTTTGGTTCTGGGTACCTGCATTAAAAAACTTGGTACCTACAACTTTAGTTTTACTTTTTATCATTATCATATTACTCCTTTGTTATAATATTTGTATACTATACAACACAAAGTAATAAAAGTCAACCTATTTTGGTAAACTTTATTGCGAAAAGTCTAAAGTTGGTATTTCACGGGTGAAAGGTTCAATATCTTCTTGTGCAATACACATTAAAGAAAAGTCCAAATCCATTGTGCTAATGTAGATTTCGTGATTTTCACACTCTTCTCTGGTGTCAAAGTGTTGATCTGTAATTACATTAAAGTTTAATTCGCTGAAAAAACTTAAAAAAGATAATACTAATACAAATTTCATAATAACTTAATATACTATAAAATTTATAAGAAGTCAACCGGTTTTGGTTAATATCTTCTTCTTCGGTTATCTTTAGCTTTTTTGGCCTTTTCTATAGCTTTTAGTCTATCAGCAACAATATGTCGTTCTAAGTTACGCCCAGCCCAAAGTCCTAAGCAATATATGAATATGATTAGTCCACAAACAAAAAATAATGCAGTTGTTGGATCATGAATCGGAACTAGGTCGTGCATTGTCTTGTGTCTCTTTTGCCCTTGTAAATTTTATATCGCAATACCCGCATGTTACATATCCTTCGTCTGGTACACTATAATATACTTTAGGGTGATCCATATCTTCGCCCATACACCACACCCGATCTTTATCTACATAAATTATTGTCTCTGGAGGAGAAGTCACTTATCAGAATCCAGATAGTTCCTCATCATGTTGCCTAAACCTTTTTTAAGTCTACCAAAGTACCCAGGCTTATCCTCTGGCTCTGCTTTAGGTTCAATTGCTTTCTTTACTGCTTTGTCAATAGCAGTCTTGTCTACCGTAGGTTCTTTCTTTGAAGGTTCTAACTCTGCTGGTCTTTTAAGAGGAGGTTTAGTAACCAGCTTATCTCGCATAGGAACACCATCACCATATAGGCTTTTAGCTTTTCCGTAATGTTTATAATTCCAAGCCTTTCCAAAGTCTTCTAATGTGGCTGTTTCTCTACCGTCTTTTTTTGCAATTCTATCTCCAAATTTCATCTTTAGTAAGATAGTTTCTAACATTAATTTTGTAAGTTTTTCTATACTGGTTACATCATCCCAATCAGCAAAGTTAAAAGTGCCTCCCTTTACATCGCCGTACGTTTTAGGTTCAACCTGTCCTGGGCCAATACCACTATCAAGATTTCCGTTTACATCATGATAACTTGCATAAGCACTAGTCCATGCATTGATAGGATTTTCAATTGCTTTCACAACATCAATACAACCTCTAGGTGCACTTACTCCACTAGATGCTATAGAACTTTCAACACGAGAGTTTATATAGTTGTCATTAAATTTACTTGAATTTTCCATAAACCCTTTCATGGTCGATACATCAAGAACACCTGATGTCGGAAGACCACATTCTTTTTGCATCATTCCTACAAATGTATAAAATCTTATAGGAGTTCCGCCTCTGTTCATTATGTTAGGATTGATGTATGCCATTCCTTGGCTAATACACCATTCCCTAAATTTGGCTCTTGCAGATCTGTGTAGGCCTCCAGGATCGTTTTTAAACTGTCCTTTTGAACCTGACCTTTGGGCAGTAGGTGTTTTTTTAAGAATACTAATAATCTGCTGGCCAAGTGCCACAGTCTTATCTTCTTTCTCTAAAATTATTTCTTGAACTAGCATATTAATATTTAGTCGTATATGAATGGGTCTTGTTTTTTAAGTTCCCTCTTACGTTTCCGGTAACGTAACTCTTGTTTTATATATGTATACGGCCAAAGTATGATTTCAATTATTCTGGCAAGCATATTTCAACTCCATAATTTGCACTCCATCTAAGTGCATCCTCTTTTGTATTTACTAAAGGTTCGCCTTTGATATTTAAACTAGTGTTAAGTAACATAGGACATCCTGTTGTTTCATACCAACGTTCTAACAGTTGTCTGAATCCGCTATTATCATCTCTAGATACTGTTTGAACTCTGCTCGTGTTATCGTAGTGTGTGATGGCAGGAAACGTATCAGGGTCTCTACACGTTGCTGTATATTGCATGTACGGGCCAGTGATGCCTGCAAAATAGTCTTTTGTATGTTCTTCAAGTATTGCTGGTGCAAAAGGTCTGAATGCTTCTCTTCTTTTAAGTTTGTTAACTCTGTCTTTAACATTCTTTCCTCTTGGATCGGCCAGTATACTTCTGTTGCCCAAAGCCCTAGGCCCAAACTCAGCCCTACCACTAGCAACGGCAGTAATATGATTTTTTTGTAATTCTTGTAAAATTTTTTCAACAGGGTAATTTCCATTTATGTTATGTCCTAAATATGGACCAGGCCAATCTATATGTCTTTGCCATTTTGCCAAAACACATCCTATGGCACTTCCAGCATCTCCTGGGTTTGGCATGATCCAAACATTTTTAAATCTTTTGTGTGCTAACGGATTAGCCACACAGTTTAAAATACAACCTCCCATTAATACTAAGTTTTCTTTTTTTGTAGTATTAGCAGTATAATCTATTAAACTTGCAAAAATTTCTTCGTATATATGTTGTACAGCCGCGGCAATATCTGCAAAGTCCTTGTCACTATTTAAGTCGGGTGCCCAATCTTTGCATCCTCTGTGGCAATCCCTTGAAAACATTACATATGGATCATCAGCAGATGGCATTTTAGCGATAAAGTCATCAATGATTCTTTGATATAATCTATCGGGATCTCCTATAGCCGCCATCCCCATTAACACATATTCATGTTCTTGTGGAATTAATCCTATACGTTGGGTCATGGCACTATACCACATACCAACACTATCAGGATAACGTTGGCTTCTTACCTTTTTCAATGTAGGACCTTCACCCTTCCATATACTAAGAGTCTCCCATTCTCCTATACTATCGATACACAATACAGCCGCATCAGTATATGGACTGGTGTAGTATCCAGCAGAAGCATGACTAAGATGATGTCCAGTACTGATGCTTCTTGGAGCTTCTTTGTAAAACTTTCTCATATGTTGGGTGGGAGATTCTTTTTTTAGAAGATGATATTGCCCTGCAAATAGTTGTCTTGTCTTTTTTAGCAAAGGTTTTTCGTAGAAGTAAACCTTGTTTGGTACGCCAAATTCTAATATAGCATCAGAAAGTAACCAGTGATTTAGGTTTTTATCGTTTTTAATACGACTGTAACGTTCTGCATGAGAAGCAAATTTTAATTCATTATTTACGAATACTGCTAAACTAGCATCATGTGACAGTCCACTCCAGCCCCATGTAATCATATTAATATTTAGTTTGGAAAAAATGGCCCGTTCTGTTGCCCGGTGGAACCATACCGCGAAGCTCACCGGTTATTAAGCGGCAATAAGTTCACGATCCATAGAAAGATCTAAAGAAGTGAACGCTCCAGGTGCAAAATTATCGTTTGCATTTGTAGTGTTTGTTCGCGTTAACCGAGCTTACATCCGGACAACTCCACGTTTCTATTAACTGCCTGTCGATCCTATTTCAGCCCCATCATAAGCACACTCTCATTCTCAGTGTGTTTATGGTGGAGCTGTCGGGTACCGCCCCCGAGTCCAGTCCAACTTTCGAATTGCTTCAACGTTGCAATACGTATTTATTACATATTATTTTTCTTTTCTTGGACTTCCTTACGTCTTTCTTTTGTAAGTTTACCAAGATCTCCCAATGCTTTTCTAGCACGGGCCGCCGCCGCTTTAACACCTTTATCTTCAAATGTTTGTGATTCAGCTACGTAATTATTAAACGCCTGCACGATCTGTTCGTGTGTACTCATAATTGTCTCCTTTTGTATTGTAATTAGTAGGTTTATTTAGGTTAACTACCATATCCTGACCCATTGTAGCCAGTATCTTCGATATAACTTAGAAAGTCTTCAAATCCACCTACATTTCTGCCATGTACCTTTATTTGTGGAAAAGTCCTTGCTCCAGGAAACTTTTCCAAAACTATTTCTCTTGTGAAGTCTTGATCAAGTTGATAATACTTGTATTTGAACGATCGCATTTCACAATATTTTTTCGCGGCTGTACAACTTGCACAGAGTGTCTTGCCGTATATTTCAATCATAAACTAAATCCTTTCAGTGCATCCTTGTCAACATCTTGTTTAATGCCACCAACGATATAAGATTCAACTTCTGTTTCTTGCGGTGCAACTTGTAATCCGGAACTACTTAACCAATGTTGTGTCCAAGGTAAAGGATTTGTGTTTACTGGTTGCTCGAAGATTGGTTTGTAACCTAATGCTTTTAATCTTCTGTTTGCAATATATTCTACATATTGGTGAAGCAGTTCAGCATTTAGTCCTATCATAGATCCGTCTTTAAACAAATACTCTGCCCAATCTTTTTCTTCTGCAACACATTCACGCCATAGGTTATATACATCTTCTTCACATTCTTTGGCGACTGTTGCCATGACAGGATCATCTTTTGCGTTCGCCCAAAGTTTTAAAATGTGTGTGCTAAGTGCTAGGTGTTGAGCTTCGTCTCTTGCAATTAAAGAAATAATTTTAGCTGATCCTTCCATTAACTTTAATTCTCCAAAACCAAATGTACATGCAAAACTTACATAGAAACGTAGTCCTTCTAATATGTTTACAGTCATCATAGCCAAGTAAAGTTTCTTTTTGACTTCTTTCATTGAGCCTTCTTTTAAATGGATCAGTGCATCAGCGGCTTCTGTAAATTCATCGTAATGTTTAGTAACACTCATTGCACGAGCAATAATCTTCTCATCGTCTAAAATTGTATCAAATACTTCACTTGGATCAGGATATATATTTTTCATAATATGTGTATATGATCTACTATGGATAGTTTCAAAGAAATCCCAAGTTACTACACATCCTTCTAGTTCTGGTAAAGAAACATGTGGAAGAAAAGCTAAACATGGACCCCTGCCTTGAACACTATCAAGAAGTGTTTGGTATTTTAAATTTGCAGTAAAGATATGTTTTTGTTCAGGACGAAAGTTTTGATAGTCAGCACGATCTTTTTGTAAACTAACTTCTTCTGGTCTCCAAAAATAACCTAACATTGTTTGATTAAGTTTATCAAACACAGGAAATTTAAATTGATCGTACCTTTGTGTATTCTGATCTGCTCCAAAAAACATATTCTGCTTTGTGAAGTCTACCTTGTCTCTATTGAAAACTGTTTTCGCCATCCGGTATTCCTTTATATCTTTATCTTGTTATGTTAACACGAATCAAATAGCCTGTCAACCTAAATTGCACAGGCTTCGCAATATTCATCGTATTCCTCATCAGATCCTTTGAACTCTGATCTTTCTAAGGGTTCTTGTGTATTTTCTTCTACTTCGCTAGGGTCAGTCTTAAAATCATAAGTATTTTGATAATAGCTTGTTTTCCAACCTAGCTTATATGTAGTTAGCAAATCTTTCATCATTACACTCATAGGAACTTCATTGTCCTCATACTGAGTAGGATTGTAACTCCAGTTTCCTGATATTGCTTGGTCAAAGAACTTCTGCATCACTGCAACTACATTGATATATCCCTCGTTACTTGTCATTTCCCATAACAAAGTATAATCGTTCTTTAATGAATAATACTGTGGAACAATCTGCTTAAGAGGCCCTTTTTTGCTCTTTTTAATGGACAAGTATCCTCTAGGTGGTTCAATTCCGTTTGTGGCATTCGACACAACGGAACTGCTTTCTGAAGGCATCTGTGCGGACAATGTGCTGTGCCGTAAACCGTGTAACTGTATGTCCTTGCGAAGAGTATCCCAATCATATTTTAATTTATTCGGAACAATATCGTCCAAATCCTTCTTGTAAGTGTCTATAGGTAAAGTTCCCTCACTGTATTTAGTGCGGTTAAAATATTCACATGGACCTCGTTCTTCTGCTAACTTGTTTGATGCTTTAAGAAGATAGTATTGGAATGCTTCTGTTAAGTCATGTACAAGTTTCCAAGCACTTTTATGTGAATATGAAACTTTATTCTTAGCCAAATAATGTGCTAATCCTATATATCCAACACCTAAACTTCTTCTTGCTTTAGTGGAAATTTCTGCGGCTTTAATAGGATATTTTTGATAATCAATAATCTCTTCTAATGCTCTAACAGCTAGTTCACATAATTCTTCCAAGTCATTTAAATCTTTAATAATGCCAACATTAATAGCTGATAAAATACACAAAGCAATTTCACCTTCCTCGTCATCGATATGATTAAGTGGCTTAGTAGGCAATGTAATCTCTTGGCATAAATTACTCATATAAACAGTATCCTTAAAAGAACTGTGTGTATTGCAATGATCTACATTCATAATATAGATACGTCCTGTTTCAGCACGTTCTTTTATTAATGCACTAAACAGTTCCATAGCGGGAATAGAACGTTTTTTGATTGAAGTGGCCCTTTCATATTTTTCATACAAAGTCTGGAATTCAACAGAGTCTCCAAAGTATGCTTCATACAAGCCTGGTACATCGTGTGGCGAGAATAAAGTTATGTCGCCCCCAGATAATAACCTTTCGTACATTGTTTTATTCAACTGTATACTATAATCTAATTTTCTTACTCTGTTATCTTCTGTGCCTTTGTTATTTTTTAAAACAAGAATATCTTCAATTTCCTGATGCCAAAATGGAAAGTGTACAGTTGCACTTCCACCACGTACACCATTTTGTGTACAACATCTTACTGTTGCTTCGAACTTTTTTAGGAAGGGAACAATGCCTGTATGTGCTACTTCTCCTCCTCTTATCTTAGAGTTGACTCCTCTTAGTCTGCCTGAGTTAATTCCTATACCTGCTCTTTGTGCTGTGTATCTTCCGATCGACATGTCCGACGCGAAGATTGAGTCAAGAGTGTCGTCGCTATCAACAAGGACACAAGAGGCAAACTGCCTAACAGGAGTACGCACCCCAGCCATGACTGGCGTGGGTATGTTGAGTTTAAAAAGCGAGGTCGCATCGTAATATCTCCTTACATAATATAATCTATCCTCTTTTGGATAGTTGGCAAATAATGTTGCCGCTATCATCATATACATAAATTGTGGAGTTTCAAAAAGATCTCCTGAACTCCTATCTTGGCACAGGTATTTGTCTACTACCTGTCGCAATCCTGCATATGTAAAATTTTCATCTCTTCTGTGTTTGATATAGCTATCCAGTGTTGCAAGTTCTTCAGCACTATATTTTTCAAGTATCTCTGGATCGTATACTCCACGTTCTATATTTAGATCAATTATTTCTTTTAATGGAATAGTTTTGTATTCTCCAAATATATCTTTGTATGTTCCGTATAATAATAATCTTGCCGCGGCATATTGGTAGTTTGGGTTTTCTAATGATATAAGATCATTAGCACTTCTAATTAAAATTTCTTGTATTTCGCTACTGCTCATTTCATCGTAAAACTGAATATTAGCGTTCATTTCTATTTGGCTTGCACTTACTCCTGCTAATCCTTCGCAGGCAAACATTACTACCTTGTGCATTTTGTCTATATTCAGAGCTTCTTTTGTACCGTCACGTTTGACGATAAGTGTTCCATTTGTCATTCTTTTACCTCATTGTTCTGTATTTATTGTAGTCGCGGCATCGGGTACATTTGTTGTGAGTAAATATTTTTGGGGAGTTCATATTTGCTTATAACCTTTCCGTCTTCATACCCGATAATGGAGTCGTTGTCTACTAGGATATAGTAGTGTGTTGAACTGTTTATATTGTCTTTTGCTATATGTATCTCAAAACTGGACCTAGAAAAACGTTCAGTTAACTGTAAAGTATAACACATACCTAGCACAATGCAGAACGAACAGTATTGGTTTTCATTTATTAACTCCCATGGACCAGGCCACACTTTTTGATTCCAAGGATCAGTATTAATACTAACTCTTGGGGCTTTATCATAGTATGCCAAAACATCTAAAAAAGGAGTATCGGAGGACTCTAAAGTTAATCTAAACTTAGCCCAATGCGATAATCTATCTTCAAACCTACCCAAGTAAAACATTAAGCAATGTTAGACTTTACTACCTTCACTGTGAATCTTATTGTTGTTGTGTCGTTGCTTGGCATATTACTTATTACTGTAACACCAATTGAGTCATTTGTCAAGTCCGCATTTTCATCTAATATTGCGGCCGTAAAAGAAATACTATCTTCATACGTTACATCTCCAGAAAAATCATAGTCGTCTGTGATATTCAAACTAGCAGTTGCTCTAGGTTCTTGACTAATTTTTATTTGTCCTACCCTCTGCATTTCATAGTTTGCACTTACCATATGATAATCTATAATAAAGCTCTGATGTGCAAATCCTGGTAACTTAAATAATCTAGTTCCTGGACTTGTTGCTTGTCCAAATGATAAAGAATGATGAAAACCTGAAGTGTAATCCACAACTCCGTCAATTTCAGGAACATATGCTTTGCCATATAAATTACTTGCATCATATGATAACGCCTTTGTTCTAGAAAAGTAGTCGCCAACACTTTGGTTTGCATTTTTATTATATTTTATTATTGAATATACTGCCTGTGCTTCTGTTCCGCCTTCATTGCCTACTGATTCAAAACTGTTATTTTTACTTGTATTCTCAATTCCGTTTTCAATCCATATTCCGTATCTGTTTATATCATAAAATTTTGAATTTGTTATTATATTATTACTTGGTCCTTTTTCTCTACCTTGTGAGGCAGAACCTAACACCATATCAACTCCAAAGTTTATACCGTTTCCTAATATCTCAAAATTACACTTATCAAAAATAGTATGGTTAATATCAAAGTTACTCATTACACCATATCCCCATTTTGTAACTTTGCAGTTTGTAAATTTATTATTACTACTTTCAACTGACCCACTTAATGAATCTATTTGTAATCCTACATTAGAATCAAATGATGTAGGTATGGTGTCACCTGATGACCAAGTTCCTACAATATCAATATTTTCAAATACACTATCTCTACAACTTACTAAGTTTAACCCCATGTGTCCAGTAGTGCTTTCTAGTGTCAAATCACTTATTCTAATACTTCTTGCTTGATTATTAAATGTACTACTGCTATCAGCCGCAGGTGTACCTGGAGAACTGCTGTCGTTCACAGTTTGTAATATTGAGGCAGAAGCTGATGATTTAATTACAGTTTTATCCGGCCCTGCACCTTTTATAGTTGCATTTGGTGGAATATATACTGTACCGTCTATGCTGTAAATTCCTGCTTCAAGGTGTAATACAACTCTACTTTTTTCACTGCCTTTTGTTGCAGAGTTGAGATATAGTTGATCAATAGCTCGTTGTAAAGGAACTTTTGCCGCCTGACTTGAATCGCCTGTGACTCCAAAAGCTCTGACACTTACCCTATCATCCAATCTATTTTGTAATGTTCTCTGTACAGGACTAACTGATGTACTTCCTGTCTGTATATATGCGTCATCTGCCTTGTAAGCATAGCTATTTGCGAGAGCAAAAATGTCATCGTACTGTGTTAATAGTTTCGTATTACCCACAGCTGGTGCACCTTCACTTACTGCACCATTACCTATGTACATTTCTCTAGTATCAATCGCCCATCCCAGTTCTCCACTAGCTAATTGTGGTAATCCAGACCCTTGGTTTTTCTGTCCGCGTCTAACTTGAATGCGTGATATTTGTACTACAGCCATAATTGCTCCTATCTAATTCAATAGTATTTATGCCGTATGTATAAGAGTAAGGGCGACCCTAGAGCCGCCCTTAATTTTGTTAATCGCCGATCATGGCATCTAATATTGTGCGAATAGCACGTAGTTCTTGTGCATGTTTCTGCTCAGCAAGGTCTTTACCCATGTCTTGACCGTCTTCAAAGCCTAATTTGTACAAATCAGTTTCGCGATAGTCGTCATTTAGATCATGTAAAAACTTTCTCAGCTTGTCTGGGTTTTGACGTCTGCGTATTTCACCAAGGATGTCATCCGAAGTTTCTATTTTAGGTTTTTTCATTATACTCTCACTTCTGTTAAATCATATCTTTTTATAAGGGTTGTGTGCCTTACAAATTTTGCAGTTTCATTTGTACAAAAGTTACTTCCTGTAAATGTTTTTAAAATACCATATGCAACACTCTCGCCTTCAGCATTATGTTGATTACCACCAATGTGTTTAAATTTTAGCTTTGGTTGGTCTAGCTCAAATGCTTTGTGACAAAAGAAATTTTGCAATTGATCAAAAGGTGCGCCAGGACGTCTTAATGAGTCATAAGTGTCTAAAAGGATAACTGTTCCTACAAATAAATCACTTCTGATTACATTACTCCATTTTCTTGTATTGCTCCAAGCATTTACAATCAAATCCCTAGCCATTTCTAAAGTTGCTATATTTCCGTTTGCAAATTTAAGTGCTTTGGTCATAGCTGATAAGGTAATTTCAGGATTTTTACTACCTGCTGGTAGAACTGCATCTAGCTCTTTGTTAGTTCTAATACAAAGGCCTGCTTTATCTATTTTCCTTAACAATTTAACTGCATCAGGATCATCATAAAAAACTTTGTTTGCAAACTTTATTTCTGGAGAAAGTTTCCTTGCACCTTCGTCCTGATTATAAACAAAGTAATAAGATGCATCTTTTTCAGAGCCTTCGGTCAACCAAACATCAATTTCGTCTAAGCCTTGCACTTGTGCCATTGCTAGACGACCAATGCCGTTCCAACATTTTAGTTTGCCTTCGGGTGTTTTAATTACATCAATTACAGTTGCGGCCATATAATCAAAACCGTTTTGATTCATAAGACCTTTTTCCACAAAAGAAATGTAAGTATCACGTTGTGGATCAATTGGTTCAATGTCATTAGGGTGGTATACTACGTGTTTACCACGTCTATCAGCATTAACCACTGCGCCGTGAATACCTCGTTTTTGTAATTTTTCAATTGTTGTGCTAGTGTCACCTCGAACGAGGTTGTGTGTTTGTACATTCATTATTTTTCTCCTTGTTAAAAGCCCCAACGGGCGTTAAGTTTAGTACATAAGTTGTAATTGGAACAATTTCCTGTAACAACTTGTATTAATATATAGTCTATTTACTTGAAAGTCAAGTCTTTTTTGACATTTTTTTAAATATTTTTTTCGTAGTAGGTGTACAGTCTTTTGTACCACTCTTGTTGCCACTCTTCATATTCGTGTGGCCATACATCAAACTGTTGATATTGCAGATCTCTACTACACATGAATACATGTCCTTCACGTATTTCTGTGCCGTATATTTCGTTGTGTGCTTCTGCATAGGCTACCAATTGTAGATAGTAATCCACAACCCATTCTTCTTTTTTAGGTTTATTGGTTTGTTTGAAATCCATTAT
>CENX01112593.1_pt1 | contig 23717 bp, 22 predicted proteins | sample 361321 | NCBI WGS metagenome assembly CENX01 (sample SAMEA2619678, study PRJEB7988) | marine metagenome | isolation source: saline water (ENVO:00002010), including | reverse complement strand
CGCCGTCATCATGGCGGCGATGGTCTCGCGTTAACCCTCCGTTTTTTTTCTTGAGCAATGGCAATGGTCGCTTATGATGAATTCCGTTAGCATCACATTATGAATTTATGTTGCTTTTTTTCGAGGTGAATATGTCTGAGCAAATGATCAAAGAGTTATCGGCGAAACAAGATATTAGCGAAACCTTAGCGCGTTATTGCCGGGGTTTGGATCGTATGGATAAGGCGATGGCCTACGCGGTTTTTCATCCCAATGCCGAAGTGGATTACTTCGGGATTTTTCAAGGGTCGGGCCATGCCTTTGTTGACTGGGTTTGGCAGGCGCATGCGGTAATGCAGTCGCATTCTCATCAAATTACCAACACACTGATTCAAGTAGCTGGCGATATCGCTGTGAGCGAGGCTTATGTGACGGTGACTTTGCAATTCGATTCAAGGCAAACAGATAATTTTACTGAGACCATCGCGAGGGGACGTTATCTTGACCGCTGGTGTCGTTACCAAGATCGCTGGGTGATTGATTCACGCTTACACATTGTCGATGCCCAATCAACCTATCAACCCAGTGATATGAGCAAGGCCGAGGAGTCTCGCCGTGATATCGATGATCCGTCTTTCAAATTTTTTCAGCTAGCGGGATTTTCAATCTAAACAAACGGGATATTAATACAACCTGCCACCGATATTAGTATTAGGGCGATAAAAAACGTTTCAGAAATTAATTGATTCATATTGTCCTCAATGCTTAAGTTAGCCTCGAATATCATAATTGACTGCAGCGCTAATTAAATGAATGAGTAACTATAGAGTAGGTATTAGAGTTGTCACTGCTTTAGTTCACAGGATTGCAAAGAGATGGGTCACAATCTAGATAATATTAGTATTATGGAAGCTAATAGCCTTAGAGAAATCTAGTGATGGAGAATTAAAAGATCTAAAAGACCTCTTCAATGATAATTGGTATGTAGATAACTCTGGATATAATTGGGTTGACGGTAGGCCGCCTGAACAAAAATGGGTTATTGATTCTGATGGTTATAAGGTGATTGATCTTGAGCCGTCACCAAAGCTAGTTGGTCAGCAACTTGCTATTGAAATTATTTCAGAGCTTAATAGTATTTGGTGAAGGGTAGTAAGCGCTATATTTTCTTATAATAAGTAATTTGGCCCGCCCGACAGGATTCGAACCTGTGACCTGCCCCTTAGGAGGGGGCCGCGCTATCCAGCTGTGCCACGGGCGGTATAAGATCGATTGTAAAGGATTTTAAGCGTTGATATAAGTTCGGTGTTAAATAGATCTTTAGCGTTTAAAAAATCGCTTGGCAAAGGCTTCTACTTTGCGTTTCTTATCGTCTAACGAGCTTGGCACTACGCGACCTTGATCATCTAAGAAATTGGTGCCATTGGTCATTGTTAGACCAGCGGCTTCCAGTCGTTTAAAGCTGTCTTGCTCGGGTTGCTTTACCCCAGACCATAATTCAAAGGGTCTCTTACTGTCATTGTGTTCGGCTCGAATAGCCTTAATTTTTTCGATTAAAGGGTAAATCTCTGCTTCGGCATGTGAGGTCGCCATCCACCCATCGTGTCTAGCTGCGCGACGAAGAGCGGCCTCTGCATAACCGCCGACCATGATAGGAATATCTTGCTCAGTGCCAGGTGACATTTGGAGTGCATCAAAGTCGTAGAATTCACCGTGGAATTCAGTCATTTCGCCTCGCATTAACTTGGGCAAAAACTGTAGCATTTCGTCGGTGCGTTTACCACGAGTATGAAAATCTTGACCGAGCAATTCAAATTCGGCTTTTTGCCAGCCGACGCCAATGCCCATCGTGATTCTGTTATTCGATAAACAGGCCGAAGTAGATAAGGCTTTAGCGACACTGAAAGGGTCGCGCATGGGTAAGATAAAAATAGACGATAAAAATTTTAAATGCTGACATTGCTGGCTAATAGCCGTTGTGAGCACCCAAGGATCCGGCCAATGCGTCTCAGGGTTCCAAAAGATATTCCCGTCTTCGCGAAAAAAATAGTCGTCTGACTGGACCTTGGTTGTGACGAGATGGTCCGCCACCGATACGCCATGAAAACCGAGTTCCTCGCAAAATTGAGCCAATGCGATGACTTGATCAATTTCAACGAATACCAGTGACTGCCAAAATTTCATCTAACACCTCTATTATTTGATATTTTTCTATGCTTTATGTTATGTCATGGTGCCTGATTAAATGCAGAGTTTTATGACGAAAATGACACCATTGTCATAGTGATAGACAGTACTATCCATGAAACTATTCCTCTGTTATAAAATGAAGCATTTATAATTTAGTAAGAGGTTTATTATGGCAGAAGTCAGTCGAGAAGAATTAGAAGAAATGATGAGCCGTTGGTTAGCGATTAATATCCGCGCAGAACAAGAAGGTAATTGGCGTTGTTTGGCTGATTTGTTTACCGAAGATTGCGTCTATGGCTGGGATACCCCAAACGGTAAATATGAATTTACGGGTCGGGAGGTGATCCGTGAAACTTGTGTCGGTGCGGCAATGGATCCTTATCAAGGCTGGACTTACCCCTATGATAAGATCGTTATTGACGAAACTCGCAGCGAGGCTTTTGTGACTTGGTGGCAAACCCCACCGGGTGCGCCAGTACGAGAAGATGGAAGTGAGATGAAGGTGATTGGTGCTTCGTGGTTTAAATACGGGGGCAACTATCAATGGTGTGAACAGTTAGATATGTACGACTATACGAATATTACTAATTTGATTAAAGAATGTGTCGAGGTCGGTGTGTTAAAAGAAATGCCTAAAATGTCTTCAGAACAGGTTTAAGGCGATTTTTCTACGATTAATAATAAAAAACCTAAAGTTAAGAGAAGATCTGGCATGAAAACAATTCCCATAGTCAGTGGTGCTAAACCTGATACCGGTCACATTGAAGAATACTCAGCTAACTTTGTTCAGTTTTTACTGCGTGCAGAGGCCGAATGCGGTGTACTGGCCGAGTATAACTTAGCGGGTCAAGAAACGATTTTGTTGAGTGGGGTAGAGGCACAGGAATTTTTCTTTCGTGGTTCTGATGAGAATTTAAGTCGCGCTGCCGCCTATCAAGCTATGGTCCCGGTATTTGGTCCCGGGGTTATTTTTGACGCTCCGCCGGATAAAATGAAATCTCAGCTCAAAATTCAAGTCGATGCACTGCGTTACCAAAATATGAAAAATTATGCGCCAGTCATCGCTCAGGAAGTTGAAGATTGGATCGCTGACTGGGGAGATGAAGGTGAACTAGATTTCATGGATGAGTTTTTAGAGCTTACTATCCACACCGCGACACATTGCCTACTAGGTAAAGACTTTCGCGATAAAATGACCGCTGAATTTAAAACACTTTATCGAGATCTAGAGGCGGGTTTGCAAGCGATAGCCTTCGTTGACCCGTATATGCAACAGCCTATTTTTGAGCAGCGTGATAGAGCGCGCGAGCGCTTAGAAGAGATTATTACCGCTATGATAGACGAGCGGCGCAACAGCGATATTGAATACAACGATGCCCTGTCAACTTTTATGACTGGCACCTACGCTGATGGCAGTTATTTAACCAGCACTGAGGTGACTGGCTTGGTGATAGCGACCATTTTTGCAGGGCATCACACCAGTTCGGGCACCTCAACGTGGATGTTAACTGAGTTGGCAAGGCACCCTAAAGAGACGGCGGCAATTGTTGAAGAGCTGAATGCAATTTATCAACAAGATGAAACTTTAAGTCACAATGCGTTGCGAGAAATGCCGAAAATGGAATCGTTTTTGAACGAAGTGTTGCGTGTGCATCCGCCCTTAGTGGTGCTAATGCGGCGAGTTATTAATGACATTGAATTTGATGGTCATGCGATACCTGCGGGTAAAACCGTTGCCATTTCTATTTTTGGCTCGCATCTAAATCCAGAGTATTTCCCCGATCCAGAATTTTTCGATCCTAGACGAACGGAACCGGAAACAATGTTTGCCTATATTCCCTTTGGTGGTGGACGGCATAAATGTGGTGGCAACGCTTTTGCATTACTGCAGCAAAAAGCTATTTTTAGTGCTTTGTTACGCCGTTATAGTTTTGAGATCGTTGATCACAGCGATAGCTATGTCGACGATTTATCGGGTATGGTATTGAGGCCGCAAAGCCCATGCCGCCTGCGTTATAAGCGACGTGTTAGTTAATCGCTGATACACTCAATAAATACTTTATAGATAAGAGGGTCGTTCAATGAGAATACGTGTTGACTTAGATCTCTGTCAAGGTCACAGCGTTTGTATCGATGAGGCGCCGGAGGTATTTTCTGTCGAGGATCAAGTGGATGATTACCCTAAAGTGAAAGTGCTTAATTTTAATCCTTCAGCGGAGTTGCAAAATCAAGTAAGGCTTGCTGCTCGCTACTGCCCTAATAAAGTCATCACTTTAATTGAGGATAATGAATGACGGTTTTAATTACTGGTGGTACCGGTTTTATTGGTTCACATGTGGCGCGTCATTTATTGCAAGCTAACCAATCGGTGCGAGTATTAGTGCGCGATATAGAAAAAGCAAAAACTGTTTTTAGTCGTATTGATCTCTCGTTTGATTCTCAGCAGTGTGAATTAGTTCTGGGTGATATTACCGACACCGAATCGATCCATTCCGCTATGCTAAATGTGCAAGCGGTGATTCACGCCGCCGCAGTTACACCCATCTCTGCGCCATCGGCACAAGTTTTAGAGCAGATTAATGTCGTGGGCACAAAAAACGTATTGGATGCGGCGTTAGCTGTTAATGTGTCTCGATTTATTTATGTATCGAGTGCAACAGCTGTTTTTAATACCAATGCCAGCCTGATAGATTTAGCTAAACCGCTTAAGATGCCTAGCATGCCATATGGCCGAAGCAAGGCTGAGGCAGAAAATTTAGTACGTGACAGGCAGCAGCAGGGAGCGCCCATATCAATCATTTATCCATCGGGTGTTATTGGCCCTCAAGATCCAGGTTTTTCAGATGCGTTTAAAGCACTTTACCATCGTTTTAATCAAGGGTTTCGTTTATTTGACGAGGGTGGCATACAGCAAGTCGATGTTCGTGATGTCGCCGCGTTGATGTCTTCGATTATCATTAATGGTGAGTCTGATCAAGCGCTTGCTAGGCATTTAATTGTCGGCCATTACCTCAGCTGGGCGGAACAGGCTGATCTGATTGATAGGGTAAGCGGTTATAGCTTACAGCGTCTACCCATGGCGGGTTGGAAAATGCGATTACTGGGTCGCTTATTTGATCTCATACGCATAATAAAAAAAGTTGATTCACCGGTATCTGCCGAAATGATGCGTTACGCGACACAGTGGCCTGAAATGAAAAATTCATCCGCGTTAGCTGACCATGGTATTGAGTTGCACAGTCCTGAGAAAACCATGAGAGACAGTTTAAAAGCATTATTAGCCGCGGGTCATTTAACTGCGGATCAAGTGCCTGCTTTAGCCCAGTAATCCATTTAAAAGACACAGAGGATACGTATGCTCAGCCAAGATAATGACGTAACTTCAGCTTATTGGTTCTCTAAAAATCCGAGCAAAGCCTGGGCAGAAAAATTTTTTTTAGCTTACTTGCCTTTTTTCTTTGCTGTGAATGCCGCGAAACAAGCGTTTGGCTGGATGAATGTCGATACTTTTTGGCATATTATTCAAAATTTAGTGTTACTGTTACCGCTTTATATCATTCCTATCTTGATTCGTGATGAGTCCTACCTTGGGCGTAAGTGGTACCAAAGCTATTGGTTCAAAGCGAATTGCTGGATATTTGTTTTTGTTTTTGCTGCCACATATTTCTTTACCGAATACTTTTTTGATGTATTGGGGATGATTTATTTTTTTCCGCAAGTGAATTGGTATTTTGACGCGGATTTATTAGGTTCTGGCGAGCAGCGCGTTCCTTTAGGTATGTATCTCAATGCGCCGGCATTTTTTATTGCCTACCACACCTTATCAGTCATTCTTATGCGCCGGTGTAGAACTTCGAGAATAGGAAATGGGAAATTAAGTTGGTTGATCACGATTATTGTGGCGGCATTATTTTTTGCTTGGGCTGAAACCCGTTTAGTGGCAACCGATGCCAATGCGCCATATTTTTATTACCAAGATTTGACTTGGATGTTGAGTTGGGGAACTGTTTTTTACGCTTGTTATTTTGTGGTAAGTTTCCCCATGTTTTATCGCCTCGATGAAGCGGCAGATGATAACTGGCCATTATCAAGGGTCGTTATTGATGCACTGGCAGCATCGATGCTAGTATTTTATTTGTTAGATTTTGCCTCGCGTTTACTGCCACCGGTCAGCAGTTAGTTATTCATAGGGTTCGCAGACAAACACGGGGATATTGCGGTCGGTGCGGTTTTGATAGTCGTCGTATTCTTTATAATAACTGACACAGGTCGGCCATACTTCGGCTTTTTCAGTATCATCAACTTGTCTGGCTCGTAACTTCATTTTCTTACTTTTATACTGTACGACCACGTCAGGATTTTTTTGAATGCTTTTAACCCAAACCGGTGACTTCGGCGCACCACCTTGGCTGCCAACTACAATAACACCGTCTTTGTAAGGTACATACATCAGTGGAATGGTTCGTTCAGTCCCGCTTTTAGCGCCAATCATACTGACTAACATAACATCGCGGCCGGTGAGGGTGCCCATGATACGCCCTCCCGTGAGTTTATACATTAAGACATTCAGCTTAGAGTAGGGCCGAATAAATTTTCTTAGTTGAGCAAATTCTTGCTCAGTCATTGGGTTTTCAGCCATAGTTTTTCTCCGATTAGTTAAGGCACGATTATCCTTATCGTAAAGGAGCATCTGAGGTATAACAAGCGCTAATAGTTTATCTTTTCAATCGTTAATCTATTGCCTGCAATGGCTTTTTAGGCTTTAGTGAGTGCTCGCCTAGATAAAAAGTTTTCTGTTTTTCCCGCGGCATTATAGGTTTGTGCTGTTGATGCTTGACTGTGAAGAATGTGTATAAAGCGGTCCAGATTCTGTTTTAAGCCGGTGATAACCTTCTCGTTAAGCTGTAAAGACCGTTGGCATGTTTTAAGTTGCGCTTCTAGGTTTAGCCACATACTAAATAAATCGCTAGGGGTATGTTCATTAAGTATTTCAATCGCTGTGAGCCATTTGCCCTGCTGCGGGTAAAAATTATGGCGTTCGAGAACAGTGCTGCGCAGTTGACTGCGTTGTTCTAAACGACGAACTAAAATACCTTTTTGTTTGGCATATTCATTGATAGCATTGTGATCTTGTTGTTCTAGCGACCGGTATTCTTTTTTAAGTAAGTCCATTAACTGCTGTAAGTCAGCTTGGTCAGCACCTAGCGATTGGTAGATTTCATTCGCTAAGCGGCTTATCCCTTGTTCAGCACTGATATTTTCAGGGTTAGACATTGATTGTTTGTCGGTATTTTGCAGTGATTTTTGAGCAGACATAGCTTAATTCTCTTAATATTCTATTTTATTAAAGTACGGGCCTGACTTCGCCAGGCGCGACCACTACTGCTTTGATAATTCGTTTTGAGCTTTTGTTGCGGACCGAAATCTGCTGGCCTTGGCTGCCATCAGCCATTGCCATACCAGCCATTTTTATTTCTATGCGCGGTGTACTGGAAATAATACTGACTTGATCACCACGTTTAATCCAGCGGGCAGGTTTAAGTGTTTGTTGGCTGATGGCTTGTCCGGCAGCTATGGTTCTTTTAGCCGATTGTCCAATCACCTGACGAATGTCACTGCGATAGTCTGCGGCTTGATAGCGAAGCGCCAGTTCAGTGATTTCGATATCGTCAGCGCTGATGACGGTATTGCGACTGATTGCGTGTTTCGCCGTCACGACTTGCTGCCAATAAGTAAAGGTCAGTGGTATAAATACTGACCAAGGCTTGTTGTCTTGACAGCTAACCTTAACAATTTTACGTCCCGCTCTAGCGTTGCTTTTTGGGCTATCAAAAACTAAAGGCGTTGAGCAGCGGGTCATGGATAGTCGAGCGTCAACTTTAGCAGCACGATATTCAATCCTGCCACCTGTATGGCTTTGGCTTAAAAATTCCTTAGCATAAGCAAGTGCTAGCTGTTGGAGTTCCTGTGCATGTATTTTCTGAGGTAGAGGTTTAACTGCCACATCGCTCTGACTAAGAATAGATGCCTGCGAAAAACAGATGGTAAAGCTGTAGCCCCAAATTAAGCAGACAGCTAAGCGCTGCGGCCAGCGGGCTAATATGTCTTTCGTAACGATCAATTGTTGACTCATTGTTTCCTTTCATTCAGCGTTGTATTCAACGCTCATTGAGTTTAGTGGTCGTTGATTTTAGCCACCATTACTTTAATTTAGTTGTCCGCTTTAAGTCGTCTTGCTCGGTAGTTTTAATGCGGATTTATTTCCCTATACCGGTTAACACCTTGTTATCGCTAATGACTCCGTCTATGGATTATGCATTTTTCATGCCTAGTCGTGTTTTTTTATTTATTGTTGGCCAATCACTTTGTTTGCTGGCTTTTCTTACTCTATGACGATATCAACCGTTGATGAAGTATCTTAGGTGGCTACCTCGCTTTGCCGCAATGCGGCACAGCTTTGCCGACTTGTTGAATTGAATGGCTATAAATTCCAACAATAATTTATAAATTATTGATTAGTATGGTTTTATTCTTTTTGGCATATCGGTTGCAATTATTTCTCCGTGTCAATTTACATTGTTCATTAAATAATTTAACGGAGAAGCGATGACCGCGATTAATTTCACCAACGCCTTAGGGGTACATGAGCAAGCTTTGCATCTGCGTACACAGCGCTCTGCAGTATTGGCAAATAATATAGCTAATGCAGAGACGCCAGGTTTCAAGGCCAGAGATTTTGATTTTGTCAACGCATTGAAGAAGGCTCAACAAAGCCAGCAGCAATCGCGTTTACGAGTTACCCACGAAAATCATGTGACATCAGCCACCTTAAGCCATGGTTCAATTTCGGCATTATCTTACCGGGCGCCGTTACAAAAGAGTCTTGATGGTAATACCGTTGATGCACAGTTAGAAACCGCTGCATTTGCACGCAACGCTTTAGAATTTGGTGCGAGCTTCCGCTTTTTAAATGGAAAATTTTCTAGCTTAAGTAAGGCAATAACGGGTAGATGATCATGGTTACTGTGGGTAGCTAAGATAAATTGACAAACGTGTTCTGCCACAAATTAACAAGACCAACCAAGCATATAAGGACGAGAGTAAGGATATGAGTTTAGCCAGTGTGTTTGATATTGCAGCAATGGGGATGAGTGCACAGACCGTTCGTCTTAATACCACGGCCAGTAATATGGCCAATGCCGATACTTCTGCCTCTACAGAAGCAGAAGCGTACCGAGCAAGAAGACCGGTATTTATTGCTGCACAGCAACAGCAATATGACCAACTGCAGTCACTGAATCGCGAGCAGGTGAGTTTTGGCGTCATGGTTCAAGATATTGTTCAAAGTCAGGCACCGGTGACCAAGGCCTATGCCCCAAATGACCCACAGGCCAATGAGGAGGGCTATGTGTTCTTCTCTAATGTTAATACGGTTGAAGAAATGGCTGACATGATTTCAGCCTCACGATCATTTCAAATGAATGCTGAAATGATGAATACAACAAAATCAATGATGCAAAGGCTACTGACGATGGGTCAGCGATAAATTTTCATAATGTTAATTGAACGCTTCGATTAAATAGAGATTGATTCAGGAAAAACCAATGACAGAAATTAATAACACCACGATTAGTAATATAGCTGGCAGTCAAAGTCGAGAAAGTGCAACCAAAGCCACTAACGATCTCGGAAAAGATGCGTTCTTGAAATTAATGATAACGCAGTTACAAAATCAAGACCCGCTAAGTCCCGCTAAAAATGAAGATTTTATTGCACAGTTGGCGCAGTTTAGTTCAGTCGAAGGTATTCAGAATATCAATAATTCGATTGACGATTTAGCAACCTCATTTCGCTCAAGTCAAGCGTTAGAGGCCTCAACCCTCGTTGGCCGTCAGGTTGAAGTCAGTACCAGTCAGGCGCAACTGAGCTCATCTGGATCAGTTAAGGGTACGATCAGTTTACCTTCGAGTGCAGACAATGTGCGGTTAATGATTGAAGATGCCAGTGGTAATACGGTCAGGACGATAGATCTCGGCAGTCAGCAGCGAGGTGACCTTAGCTTCACTTGGGATGGGAAAAATAACAGCGGTGAAGACATGGCCGAAGGTCGGTACAGCGTTAAAGCCAATGGCTTGCTTGATGGAGTGGATCAATCTTTAGCATTGGCGGTGGGCGCTAACGTGAACAGTGTCACGATAGGACAAGATAACAGGATGATATTGAATATAGACGGGGTTGGTTCTGTCGCTCTAGCCGATATCAAAAAGTTTTTATAAAAGCATTTAAATATTTAATGAATAGAGAGTAGGGTAGAGGTGAGAAGATGAGCTTCAATACAGCAATCACAGGTTTACTAGCAGCGAGTACTGATCTTAACGTAACGGGTAATAATATTGCGAATGCCAGTACCGTTGGCTTTAAGCAGTCGCGAACGGAGTTTTCTGACGTATACACTAATTCCATGAATGGTGGTAGTCATAGTAATGTTGGTACAGGTGTAAGAGTGTCTGATGTGGCGCAACAATTTTCACAGGGGTCAATTAGTTTTAGCCAAGGTGAAATGGACTTGGCAATTAGCGGCTCGGGATTTTTTGTCTTAAGTGATCAAGGTTCTCAAGCGTTTACTCGTGCAGGGCAGTTTAAAGTCGATAAAGATAATTTTATTGTGACTAACGATAATGCTAGATTGCAGGGTTTTATTGCGAATGAGGACGGTGCTATTCCAGATGTATTAACTGATATTCAGTTAACCAAAGCTGATTTGGCCCCGGCATCAACCACACTTGTTGATATGCTATTTAATCTTGATGCCGATGTGATAGCACCAGTGAAAAGTATTTACAACACCAGCTCTGCTATCGCCGCATCGCAAGCGATACAGGGATCTGCGAATGGCTTTGCGGCGGGTACTGTCGAGATTAATGGAAAAACTTACTCTATACCCTCAGCGAGTGATCAATCGGCGTCTACTATTGCTGCTGCCTTGAATGCCTTAGATGGTGTTTCTGCTACCGCTAAAACAGAAGCTCAGTTAACAATCCCTGCTGGACTAGTTGCTACGGGCGAGTTAAGTATTAATGGTAATGCTATTGAAGGTGTAGATCTTACTGCCGTAGCAGCAGCAATTGATGCCATTAATGGGTTTACTGCAAGTGAGTCAGGAGGGGTAATTAGCATTACTGAATCAGCGGGTAACAATATTGTTATCACAGCTAGTGGAGGATTGATTGCCGATGTTGTCGGTGGTGATGGTGGCGCTTCAGTCGCTATTGATGGCGCTGCAGTTGCTCCTAATACTGAAGCGGTGGTAGGTGGGCAGATTAGTTTGGCCTTAGATGCTGATATTGAAATGAGTTTGCAAACCGCAACAACAGCGGGTGCCAATCTATTTCCTGTTACGCCCGTGTTAGTTGAGCAGCGTTTAAATGAATTTGATGCTGATGATACCAATACCTATAACTATGTGCGTTCGACGCAAATCTATGACTCATTAGGAACGGCACATGAGTTTACGCAGTACTTTGTTAAGGAGCCGAGTGAAGTGAGTGGACCTAATACATGGACCATGTATGTCAAAGTTGACGGTAAAGATGTGGGTGAAGCTGACCCTTTAACTCCCGACGTTGCCACTCAGGCGAATTATGTTTTGAAGTTTTTTGATGATGGCAGCTTAGATGCTACCAACAGTGACCAACTATTGGTATCGAATTGGACACCATTAGATGAGGAGGGCAGAGCGTCCGGGTCTTTAGGCCCCTTAAGCATTGCCGATGGCGCTCGAGTTCCAGTCACTAAACCGGCGGTTAGCTCAAATTTCATGATAGATATCACTGGCTCCACGCAGTTTAGTGGCAGTTTCTCTGTTAATGAGTTAGATCAAGATGGTTACTCACGAGGTAGCTTAACCGGTTATTCGGTTGCAGCTAATGGCGATATTAGTGCGCGATACAGTAACGATGAATCGCTGGTTTTGGGGCGGGTAGCATTGGCAAATTTCACTAATCAACAAGGATTAAAACTGATTGGTGATACCAATTGGGCTGAATCAAGTGAGTCCGGTCAGCCACTATTTAACTCACCAAATAGCGGTTCTCTAGGTTCTATTTCAGCAGGTGCATTAGAGGATTCTAATGTTGATCTGTCGGCAGAGCTAGTTGCTTTGATTATTGCTCAGCGCAACTTCCAAGCTAATTCAAGAACCATTGAAACCAATAGTGAACTCCAACAAACCATTATTAACTTGCGATAATTAATCGCGATAGATTAGGCCGCATAGGGTAGCAACGTGGATAGAGCACTTTATACATCAATGACCGGTGCCAAGCATAATATGCTTGAACAGGCGGTTCGATCGCACAACTTAGCCAATGTATCAACTGTTGGTTTTAAGGCTGACCTCGCTAATGCGATTTCACAGCCAATTAACGGTGGTAATGGCTATGACAGTCGTATTTTTTCAGTCACCCAAACGCCGGCGACAGACCTAAGGCGAGGCGATTTAATTGAGACGAATCGCGAGCTTGATATTGCTATTAGTGGTGATGGTTGGTTAGCGCTTGAAGCTAAAACGGGTGAGGAAGTTTACAGTCGCGGTGGCAATTTATCAGTTGATAGTTTTGGTATTTTAAGAAATGAAAAGGGTTTGGCGGTGATTGGTAATGCAGGCCCTATTTTAATACCGGAGGCTGAAAAAATTGAAATTGGTATTGATGGCACCATTACTGCCAGGGCCTTGGGTCAGGGGCCAGAGGCATTAGTGGTTGTGGATCGATTGAAGTTAGTCAACCCGGATTCGGCGATGTTGATTAAACAAGACGACGGTCTGATTCATAGTCGCAATAATATTGAGAGTTTAGACCCGAATGTTCGCGTACAAGCGGGTTTTTTGGAGTCGAGTAATGTCAGTGCCGTGGGCGAGTTAACGGCAATTATGTCACTAGCGCGTCAGTTTGAAATGCAAATTAAAATGATGCAAACGGTCTCTGAGAATGCAGAGACCAGTAATAGAATATTGCAGGTACAGCTCTAATAAAATAGATATCACTTTAATCAATAAGGCAATAAAAACGTTGAGGAAAGATTATGCACGCAGCATTATTTGCAAGTAAAACGGGATTAACCGCACAAGATAAGCAGTTAACCACTATATCAAACAACTTGGCTAACGCTTCAACCGTAGGCTTTAAGCGAGATCGAGTGATATTTGAAGATTTGCTGTATCAAATTCAGCGGCAGCCTGGCGCTCAGTCTTCGCAAAATAACCAATTGCCTTCAGGCCTTCAGCTGGGTACGGGTGTTCGAGTGGTTGGAACTCAGAAGCAGTTTAGTACCGGAAGTTTACAGGTCACGGATCAGCCCTTAGATCTGGCGATCAATGGCCGTGGGTTTTTCGAAATTCTTCAACCCAATGGCCAAATTGCTTACACCCGTAATGGTGAATTTCACCTCAGTGCAGACGGTGAAGTGGTTAATGCTGACGGCTTGATCTTGCAACCTGCTATTTCTATCCCTGAAGGCGCCCAAAGTATCACCATCGGTCAAGACGGTACGGTGTCAGTGCTATTGGCCGGAGATACTTCGCCCACGCAGCTAGGCAGCATTCAACTAACAGACTTCATTAATCCAGCTGGTTTACAGGCAATGGGCGCAAACTTATTCCTTGAAACTGTCTCTAGCGGTACTGCTCAGCAGGGTACGCCAAGCTTAAACGGTTTTGGTTCACTGCAACAAGGCAGTATTGAGAATTCAAACGTCAATATAGTTGAAGAGTTAGTTAATATGATCACTACCCAGCGCACCTACGAAGTGAACTCTAAAGTATTGCAAACCACTGATCAAATGTTGCAGTTTATTACACAAAATGTCTAGGTTTATAGCGGAGAATCGTAACAGGTGAATTTCATGAGTAAGCTAATAAAAATCCAGTTAATGGGGCTGCTACTATTGCTAATAACAGCTTGTGGTTCGGTACCGATACAAGAGCAGCCTGACACAGCTGAGTATGCGCCGATTTTAGTACCGAGTCAGAGTTCAGAGCCTTTTGATGCTGGGGGATTATTTTCAGCGCAAGTAGGAATAAATCTTTATAACGATCGCCGCGCCTATCGCGCAGGCGATATTATTACCGTTAGCTTGAATGAGAGGACGGTATCGAGTAAATCTGCAGAAACTAAAATTGAAAAAGATGCGAATGTAAACTTTGGTGCTGACACGGTTTTAGGTCAGCCGGTAACCTTGCATGATAACACGCTGTTGACCAGTGTGAATCAAACGCGTGGTTTTGATGGTGCGGCAGAGGCAGATCAAGAGAATCGTTTACTTGGGAGTATAGCTGTCACAGTCGTGGCGGTATTGCCGAACGGCTTGTTACAAATTCGCGGTGAAAAGTGGATGACACTTACCAATGGAAAAGAATTTATTCGTCTTAGTGGTTTAATTCGACCTGATGATGTGTCGTCGTTAAATACTATTGCCTCAACAAAAGTTGCTGATGCACGTATTTCTTATAGCGGCACCGGTGATTTAGCCAACGCTAATCAACAAGGCTGGGCGTCTAAATTTTTTAATTCAAGTTACTGGCCATTTTAAGGGTTTATTATGTCATCAACAAAATCTTCTCAATTGAAGCGGTCAATGTCTCTATTTTTGGTGTTGTTGATTAGCTGCGTGGCTCAAGCTGATCGCCTCAAAGATATGGCTTCTATTGCCGGTGTCCGATCAAATGCATTAATTGGTTATGGACTAGTAGTGGGTTTAGATGGGTCTGGTGATCAGACCTCACAAACTCCATTTACCACCCAGTCGTTTTCTAACATGTTGAAGCAGTTTGGCATCACCATGCCTGAAGGTGTGCGGTATCAATTAAAAAATGTTGCTGCCGTCGCTGTCCATGCAGAGATACCGGCCTTTGCGAAACCCGGCCAGACCATTGATATTACCGTATCATCAATGGGCAATGCGAAAAGTCTACGTGGTGGAAGTCTATTGCTGACTCCATTAAAAGGAATTGATGGTGAAATTTATGCCTTGGCACAAGGTAACTTAGTGGTCGGCGGATTTGGTGTTGAAGGCAACGACGGATCAAAAATCACGGTTAATGTCCCCAGCGTGGGCCGTATTCCAAATGGTGCTTCAGTCGAGCGGGCTATCAATACCGGGTTTGAGAATACAGGTAATATCATTTTTAATTTGAATCGAGCTGACTTTACCACAGCGAAACGCGTGGCTGAAAAAATTAATACAGTATTCGGTCCTTCGGTGGCGACTGCTTTAGATGCCAGCTCGATTAGTGTGACAGCACCGGTTGAGGTCGATCAGCGAGTAACATATGTTTCAGTATTAGAAAATTTAGATATTCAACAAGGCCAAGCTTCAGCGAAGGTTATTATTAATTCACGGACTGGCACGATAGTGGTTGGCAGCAGTGTCAAGGTATCGCCTGTTGCAGTCACGCATGGCAGTTTAACGGTAACTATTGCTGAAAATGCAGATATCAGCCAGCCCAATATGTTCGCCGGCGGTGAGACGGCAGTAGTGCCTGATTCGGCAATTGAAATTGCTCAAGAGCAAAATCGGATGTTCTTGTTTGATCCGGGTACAGAGCTTAACGAAATTGTTCGCGCAGTTAATCAAGTGGGTGCAGCGCCGGGTGATTTAATGGCGATACTTGAAGCGATGAAACAAGCAGGTGCGCTACGTGCTGAATTGGTAGTTATTTAATGGCTAATTGCATACCTGATTTTATAGAAAGATTCTTAAATTATGACTATTAATAATTATGCAACCGTCGCTTTATCATCAGTTGCATCGACAGCTTCATCAACGACCGCTTATAACGACTTGCAAGGCTTGCAGTCTATTAAGCAGTTAGCGGATAAAAATCAGTCTGCGGCGTTAACCGAAGTGGCAGCAGAATTTGAGTCGATGTTAGTCAACATGATGCTAAAAAATATGCGCAGCGCAACCGATGCTTTAGCTAAAGATAGTCTTTTGGGGAGTGATCAGGTGAGTTTTTACCAAGGAATGCTTGACGATCAATGGAGTGTTGAATTAACCGGAAATAATGGCTTGGGATTTGCTGAAGCGATTGTTCGTCAGTTAGATTCGACCATAGCGGCTTTCAACGACAGTGTGCTATATAAAGATAAAAGCTTGTCGCTAAGATCAATGCGACAGGATAGCGGCTTTCAATCATTGGTATATCAAACGCTAGGTGGTCCTATTGACGTTAAGCCATCGGCCTCTGTTGATATAAAGCAAGTGGGCACCGAAACTGTTAAGCCAGTCAAAACATTGGATGACATTTTATTTGCATTACATCAACTAGGGTAAGGCCAGTCACTAGTTGCAACCGAAAATAAACTGAAAATTGATAACCAATATGAAATTTTTAAAGAGTTAGGAACGTTTATGGGATTGTTAAATATAGGCGCAAGTGGTTTATTAGCCAGTCAGACGGCAATTAATACCACTGGTCATAATATTGCTAACGCCAATGTTGAAGGTTATAGCCGTCAACAGGCGGTCCCGCAAACGCGTCCAGCAATCTATGATCAAAGTGGTTTCATTGGCACGGGGGTTGATGTTGAGACCATTCGGCGCATTACGGATCAATTTATTAATCAGCAAGTATTGATTGATCATGCCAACTACGCAGAGTTTGATACTTTGGCTAGCCAACTATCCAATTTAGAAGCATTGATTGGCGGTGACGAAACGGGGTTGACTAAAACATTAGACGATTTTTTTATCTCTTTGCAGGCGCTGGCTAATGACGTTAGCTCTGATGTCACAAGGCAAGTGGTGTTAAGTCAGGCCGAGGCTTTAGTGCAGCGATTTAATTCGGCTGCCAATACCCTTGATGCTCAGAAGATAATGGTCAACCGGCAGCTAAGTCAATTGACCGAGCAAGTGAATATTCAAGCGAAAAAAATTGCAGACATGAATCAACAGATTATTAATCGTCAATCTGGCAGCACGGATCATCAGCTGAATGATTTACTCGATCAACGCGACAATGCGTTGCGGTCATTATCGAAGTTACTTTCGTTTAGCAGTATTGAATCAGGTGATGCTATTAATATTTATATTGGAGCGGGCCAACCCCTAGTCCTGGAAGGGGTTGCAAATCAAGTAGCAACGATTGATTTTCTCGATGGATCAGCTAATCAAGCAATAGCTATTATCTTTAATGGGCGCCAAACAGAAATTACTGATCGAATCAGCGGTGGTAGTTTAGGTGGTATGCTGAAGTTTCGTGATCAGGTTTTAAAAGGGGTTGAAGGCGGTATTAACCGTTTAGCTTTATCGCTGACTCAAATGTTTAATCTACAGCATCGGGCGGGTGTTGACCTCAATGGCCAGCAAGGGAGAAACTTTTTTTCATCGCTAAATACCGATACCCTAATGAGTGGAAGAATAACCGTTTCCTCTTCAAATAGTGCGGCTCTAACACAGCAAGCCTCGGTAAGTATTAATGATATCACTCGCCTAGATAACAGTGTTTTTCAATTAACCTTAAGTGGTACTGCCGAGCCTTTTAATTACACTCTAACCCGACTTGATGACAGTGAAATTGTTGCAAGTGGTTTGTTGGCGAATGCTTATCCGCAGACAATTCTTACAAATCAAGGCTTTTCGATTAATTTAGAGTCCGCTAACTTACAATCTGGTGATACTTTTCTGATTGATGCTAGCGCTCATGCAGCTAAACACATGAAACTTGTAATTGAATCAAGCGCCGCGCTTGCATTAGCCTCACCAATTAATATTAAGGCTTTTCCAACTAATACAGGTGATGCTAAGGTGTTAGTGGGCGATACATTATCGGTGTCTGATATAAATTTTAATTCGCTAGACGCATTCTTATCGTCAGAAGGCCTGCTTTCTCCTTTATTGATTCGTTTTACTTCGCCTAATACCTATGAAGTGCTTGATAATTCAAATCCCAATGATCCTATACCATTCGACCCCCCTATTCAGAATCAACGCTATGAGGCAGGCCAAGCTAATCAGATATTACCTTATCCAGAGGAATCTATGTACTGGGCTAGTGATGCCTCGCAGGTGTTCACCGCTAACATAGGTGCCAGGGGGTCGGTTACAAATGGTTATCCTGGTAGCGGATTTACCACTGAGACAATAACCGCTACTACCATTGACCCTTTAACAGGTGCGACATCTATCTCTACGCATACTATTTCGAGCAACGATTCAGCGGATACTATTGCTAATACATTAAATAATATTGAGGGCGTTACAGCAATGGCATCAACGTCAATATCAGTCAATATTAATGATGATGGCGATGATCCTCCACTTCTATTGCGACTTAATGGCGTTAATTTAAATGATAGCCTGCCACATACTAATGAAAGTTTGGCTGTTAGTATAAATACACTTTTTGCTGGACAATCTATTGCTGCCAAAGTTGAGAATGGTAACTTACTCATACAGTCTTTCTCAGGACAGGATTTATTACTTAGTCGTCTTGGAGGTGGGGCCGGCGATCAAATTATAGTGGGTTCTATAAATAACGGCCCCCCGATAGGGGCTCAAGTAACTCCTGGCGATGAGGTGGGCGCAGGTGGGCGTGTTGAATTAATCACTGATAAGAATACAACAATTAATTCTTCTGGTGGTCTATTCTCTGACGTTGTTGCAAAATCGATGGCAGTGTTTGCCGGTTATCCGTTAACTATTTCAGGCGTGGCTGCAGCAGGAGATCGTTTTGAAATTACTGGTGATGGTGATGGTCAAGGAGACAATCGTAATGCCTTGAGCATGGTAGATTTAAAGGGTTTGGAACTATTAAATGATTATAGTACGACCTTTTTAGAATTTTATCGATCGCTAATGACCGAGTTAGGAAGTCAAACACAGCTTGCAGAAGTGAGTCAGGCGTCTGCCAAGCTTTTGTTGGAGCAAAGCCAATCTCGGCGCGAATCGGTTGCTGGTGTCAATCTCGACGAGGAGGCGGCTCGGTTAATTGAATTTCAACATGCTTATAGCGCCTCAGCTCAAGTAATCAACACGGCGAGGGATATTTTTCAAACCTTGCTAGGCGTTTTTAAATGATATCTTGTGCTTTTCAGATTGTGGGTGGATGTATAACTCAGTTTGTTTTTTGTGATCATAGGTAGTGCTTATATGCGATTATCCTCATTTCAAGTGTATCAACAATCTTTGAATGGTATTAACAAGACTACGACAGAGATTGCGCAGACCCAGAATCAGCTCAGCACTGGTCAGCGTGTCAATATTGGCTCTGATGATCCGGTTGCAACCGCAAAAATTTTGGCTGTGGAAACGGAATTATCGACTATTGATCGTTATCAGAAAAATATTGATGCCGTCGATAGCCGATTGCAGCGTACGGAAAATGTCCTTAGCAACATTGAAACGATATTGGATCGGCTTAATGAGTTGGTTATTAAGGCTGATGGTGTTGGGATGACGAATATCGAGCGTAATAATATTTCAATAGAAATTTCTGAGCGGTTGCTGGAACTTGCATCATTAACCAATTCACAAGATGAAAAGGGCGATTATATTTTTTCAGGATTCCTAAATTCTAAACCTGCTTTTATTTTGGAAGATGGTCAATATAGCTATCAAGGTGATGAAGGTGTTCGGCATGAAAAAATTGCTGAACAATTAACTATTGCTAGTTCGGATAATGGCCAATCTTTATTTGATGGATTTGTCATAAATGATTATATTCCAGTGGCGGAAGTGGGTATCAATAATTCCGGTGATGAGCAGTCTTTAACTGTAAATGTAATTGATCAAGATCAATATAATCTTGTTGTTAAAGATGGCGACATGCAGGGGTATGAAATCAAATTTAACATGTTTAATGAAATTGTGCCTAACGGTCCAAACTACAGTATTTATCGAATTTCAGATGGCGTGTTAGTTGAAGCAAACACAGCCTATGACCAAACAGTAGGAATAACTCCGGGCGGCTTAAAAATTGATTTTCAGAGGCCACCAAGCTCGGGCGATAGCATCACAATAAGACCCATCAAACAAGCCAATATGCTAAATGTTATCGACAATATTACGAAAAGAATAGCTACATTTGAAGAGCCAGTATCGGAGATAGATCGAGGTGAAGAAGATGCCTTTGATTTATTTATTGCTCAATCGCTTGATGGCTTGTCATCCATTCAAGAGCATATTCGTTCAAAGAGGTCTAGTGTTGGTGCGCGCATGAATACACTAACAGCAGCACGTGATAGTCAAGAGGCCTTAACGCTGGTGGGCAATCAGATTCTTAGCGATATTCGTGACCTTGATTATAATGAAGCGGTTAGTAAGCTTTCTTTTCAGGCCTTGGTCTTAGAAGCAACACAACAAAGTTTTGTGAAAATAGCTAATTTATCCCTGTTTAATTATTTGAAATGATTATCAGGTATGATTTTTTGTGAACTGCGTCATTTTATTGGTTTATTTAAAACGTATTATCAAAGCTAAGGTCTAATATTTAGCTAAACAAAATGAAATTAAAAATTACTCTATGGGAGTATAAGTATGCCTCAAATAATCAACACTAATATTGCATCTTTAAAAATCCAAGGCAATCTCAATAAATCGCAAGAATCTCTAAACACGTCTCTAGAAAGATTATCATCTGGGCTAAGAATAAACAGCGCTCGTGATGACGCTGCTGGCCTTTCTATTGCTAATACTTTTACTTCACAGATTAGGGGCTTAAATCAGGCAATTCGAAATGCTAATGATGGCATTGCATTGTCACAGGTGGCAGAAGGCGCTTTGCAGGAGTCAACTAACATTCTGCAAAGGATTAGAGAATTGGCTATTCAATCTGCCAACGGAACAAATACTGGTATTGAGCGCGCCTTATTACAGCAGGAAGTTTCTGAACTACAGGCCGAGCTTAATCGGATTGCTGCAACCACCTCATTTGGGAATAGATTAATTCTTGATGGTTCGTTTGGTACGGAAAATTTTCAGATTGGAGCTAAAGCTAATCAGACTATAAGCGTTACATTAGGTGGTGTTTCATCTAGGGATTTAGGGGCTCAAAGAATTGATCTTGATGGAAATTCAATAGGAGCCACTTTGCCACCATCGAATGGTATTCCAGTAAATGGTATTCAAGGCACAGATTTTACAATTAATGGAAGCATAGGAATCTCGCCTATTGCTTATCAAGCCGGGGATAGTGCAAGTGAAATCGCCCGCGCTGTAAACTTAAAATCAGGCGAGACAGGTGTTTTTGCTGAGGCTAGAACAGTAGCATCCATGAGTAATTTTTCATCTACTGGTTTGGTAAGCTTTTCCCTTAGGGGGACAGGGTCAAGTCTGGTTAGTATTAGTGCCACTATCGCATCAACAAGTGACTTGTCTGGCCTTGCTGCAGCTATAAACCAGCAGTCAGCAACGACTGGAATATCAGCTCGTTCAGAGGGCGATACTATTAAGCTTATTAATAATGCGGGTGATGACATTGAGATTTCATCATTAAATGGGGCAACAGTTGATGTAATTGCTCGTAATTTTGACGATACAGCTAACTCCGGCGTTTCTCGGACTTTAAACGTTGGTGGTGTGGCAGATTCTACGAGGATAATTGGTCAAGTTCGAGTTGAATCGAGTGCCGCATTTAGCTTGAGTGGGGTTGATTCCTCAGTTTCTAACGATGACGATTCAACCCTAGCTTCAATAGATTTACAGTCAGTAGGTTCGCAAAATAGTGCCCAGGCATTTGTTTCAGTAATAGATTCTGCTATCAGAGGAATCGATTTCATGCGAGCTGGTATTGGTGCTGTTCAAAATCGTTTGCAATCGACTATTACAAATTTACAGAATATTTCAGAAAATGCATCATCAGCAAAAAGTAGAATTCAAGATGCAGATTTTGCAATTGAAACAGCTAACTTAACTCGAACGCAAATTTTACAGCAAGCTGGTATTGCTATTTTGGCTCAAGCAAATGCGATACCACAACAAGTATTGAGCTTACTAAGTAAATGATGGGAAGTAGGATTGAATGACAAACATTTCCTCTTTAGGCGTTGGGTCAGGCTTGGAACTGCAATCGCTTTTAGATACTTTGGTGGCTAATGAGCGACATCGCTATACAGCCCCTTTAGATAATCGAGCACTCATAGCAACTGAAAAGATTTCGGCTTATGGGTTGTTGAAAAGTAGTGCATCGCTGTTCAATAACAGCATGAGTGATTTAGCGAAAGTAGGCAGTATTGAAAGCCGAAAAGCGACTTCATCCAACCCTAGTGCATTTTCGGCGACTGCCTCAGTCACCGCCAACACTGCCACATTATCGATTGAAGTAAACAGTATTGGCCAGCGTCAGTCATTACAAGCTTCATCACTCGTCGACGCAACAAATACCACTCTAAGCGATGCCTCAACGGACATTGGTGGTGGCGAGCTCACTATCACAACTCAGCAAGGTGACCAGTTTGTGGTCACTATTGATCCTTATCAAAGTACATTAGCTGACATTACCGTAGCCATTAACGCTGCCACTGATAATCCTGGTATTGAAGCGACGATTGTGAATGCCGACAGCGGCCCTGTCTTAGTGCTTAATGCTGCTGATACGGGTACGGCCCATCAGATGGCTTTCTCTGTCAGTGATGATGATGGTAACAATGCGGATGCTATCGGCTTATCGCAATTAGGGTTTGATCCAAATAGTAGTTTCGCGTCCTCCATGCAATCAATCCAAGACGCAGAGAATGCTGAGATCATCGTCAATGGTCAATTAATTAATTCGACTTCAGGGTCAGTTTTTACCGATGTGATTGAGGGTGTGTCTATTATGGCCTTGTCTCAAACGACGACGGCTGAAACTGTTACTATCAGTAAGAACACACAAAGCATTGCCAATAACTTAAATGATTTTGTGAAGGCATTTAACGACTTAAATAAAACCATTAATGATTTGGGCAATGCCGGTCTGGGTGATGACAGCGTGGGTTTGTTAGTGGGCGATTCTTTGCTTCGTAGTTTAAGTGCTCAACTACGAAGTACTATCTTTACTCAGCATACAGATTTGCCTGCGGGCGTGCAAACACTCAGTGATGTTGGTATTCGATTTGACCGTGAAGGCAATTTATCGTTTGATCAATTGAAGTTGGATGGCTTACTGACGACTAATTTTGAGGATGTGATCCAGCTGTTAACAGCCAATGATGCGGATGCAGAACCATTTCAAACCTATAAAACTGCACTCTATTCTTCTATTGATGATTTTGTCATTTCAGATGGCCAAATAACAATTACAAGTAATAGCGATCAATTTAGTTTTTATAGTAGTGCCGCTTTAGGAAATAGTAGTGTTCAAGGCTTAAGTGATGCTATCAATAATGCGTCGGCTAATGATTTTATTCAATCGATGGTGGTCAATGACGTTGATTTGTTCGGCAATCAGGGTAAGAGGCTCGTCCTAACCGCCCTAAATCCTGGTAGTGAAAATGCATTTCAGGTAGAAGTATTGAATCAATCAACGGGTTTCGTTGATGTTTATGACTCTGTTGTATTATCAGATAATGTTA